>Ga0233426_10000269_pt1 | contig 58520 bp, 59 predicted proteins | sample SI_118_April2016_6_FD_179875 | JGI IMG/M metagenome (GOLD analysis project Ga0233426, IMG submission 179875) | Seawater microbial communities from Saanich Inlet, British Columbia, Canada - SI_118_April2016_10_MG | ecosystem: Environmental > Aquatic > Marine > Inlet | place: Canada: British... | reverse complement strand
ATTAGAGTCCGTTTAAATTTATCACTGAAAATATTATGACTAATTCCAATCCTCCAGCATTGCCGCTTAAATCGGACGGTTCAATCAGCAAAATTTGGTTTGCGGATGATTCGCAGGGTATTGAACTGCCGTTCTTTGACACAAAGGTTCAGGCGGGTTTTCCCTCTCCCGCGGAAGATCATCTGGAGCAAAGGCTGGACTTGAACACGTTGGTGATTGATAATCCAAATGCTACTTTTTTTGTGCGTGTGGCCGGTGAGTCGATGAGGGACGTCGGTATCACGGACGGCGACATCCTCGTGGTGGACCGCAGCATTGAGAACTGGGAAAACCGCGTTGTGGTGGCGGTGATTGATTCCGAATTTACGATTAAACGTTTTACCACAGAACAGGAAACGGTAATTCTGAGAGCAGAAAATCCGGACTATCCTTCAATTAAAATTACACCTGAAATGAATTTCTCCGTCTGGGGAGTTGTCAGCTGGACCTTAAAAAAACTATGATTGCGCTGATTGACTGTAACAATTTTTTTGCCTCCTGCGAACAGGTTTTTCAACCGCAGCTTGCGGGAAAACCGCTCGTCGTGCTTTCAAACAATGACGGCAATGTGATTGCACGTTCCAGTGAAGCCAAGAAGTTGGGTATCGGAATGGGAGTTTTAGCGGGCAGTGTCCGTGAATTTGTCCGGAACCACGAACTGCAGATACGTTCATCGAACTACGCCCTTTACGGTGATATGAGCAGCCGGATAATGGACATACTGGAAGAGCTTTTACCGAAGATTGAACGATACAGCATCGACGAAGCTTTTGCGGATGTTTCCGGTTTGTCGCGTGAACGGTTGGTGGAACTGTTCCGCTTTGTACGGCATAGAGTACAGCGTCACACAGGGATTCAGGTTTCGATAGGAGTCGCCCACACAAAAACCCTGGCCAAAGCCGCAAACCGGTTGGCGAAACGACATCCGGAACTGGCCGGAGTCTGCGTTGGTATGGAAACGGAAAGTTTCGGCAAAACACTGGAACAAATGGAGACCAGAGATGTCTGGGGCATAGGCGGAAAGATCAGCAAAAAATTAAGTAGATTAGGCATCGACAACGCAAAGCAGCTTCGGGACGCGGATCCTTTCTGGATTAAAAAACAATTTTCTGTGGTGCTGATGCGCACAGTTCTGGAACTGCGTGGTGAAAGCTGTCTGAAACTGGAGGAACCGGAAGAATCGAGAAAGTCCCTCATGTGCGGTCGTTCATTCGGTAAGCCGCTGAAAGAGTTGGAAGATATCCGTCCAGCGTTGACACATTTTTTGCAAAATGCGGTGAGTCGACTCTGGAAATACAAACAGGCGACTTCAGCCATTACCGTCTATCTCTCAACAAACAGTTTTCGCAAAAACATTACGCAACGCAACGTGTCCGCATCTGTTGAGCTGGAAGTAACCAACAATCTGATGCAGCTAAATGCCGCGGCTCAACGCGCGCTGGAGCAGATTTTTGAGTCCGGATTTGAATACCACAAAGTCGGAGTACTTTTACATGATTTTATTTCAGTAAAAAATATTCCGGCCACGCTTTTTGAAACGGAGTCGAGTATTCAGGCATCACAGCAACTGATGGGAGCCGTGAAAAAAATAAATCAGAAATTCGGACGCTATACCGTGGCTTCCGCCTCTGTTTCCGGAAGTTCGGATTGGAAGGCGCGCAGTAAATCCCGGAGCCCCGCCTTTACAACCTGCTGGAACGAGTTGCCGCTCGTGCAGGCTTGAAAAATAAGCGCGGAATTTTGAGGAAAAAAACTCGATGGAATTAGTAGCAGGAAATTACTATGCTGAAAAGTGGAAACAGAAACGCTGAAAAGCGGAAATATAAACGCTGAAATGGATAAAACCGTCTTTGCCGGCACCACCTCGATTTGCACCCGTAGCTCAGCTGGATAGAGTGACGGATTCCGATTCCGTAGGCCGCAGGTTCGACTCCTGCCGGGTGCACCATTCAATTACTCATTCTCTCCATTCTCCCTTCATTTTCTTACTTGAACGGTAGGTCCGTCTTCCGCGGTGAGCAAAGATAATGCAAAAGAATAATTCTGATTGCTAGCCCCGGACTTCGTTCCGGGGAAACGACATAACGGAATTAATGGAACATCATGCATTACACGATACCAAGGCATAACCCTGCTGACCTCATTCCGAGGCAGATCTCCTGAACGAGTTTAAAGATTCAGTTCGCATAAAGGCTGGATATTTCAGAAGCAGTTAATGCTCTGTTGTAGATTCTTAATTCATCTATTACTCCTTTGTAATAAGCACTGCCGGCTCTGTTCATTCCTATTCTGAAACGATTGAATTCAGTTGTACCTCCTGCATCGCTGACAGGACTTTCATTATTAATATAAGCTATGGAATTAGTGCCATCGTAAGTGAAGGCGATGAACGTCCAAACTTCTAGTTGTGCTGTGCTCAAAACGATGTTACCGCCGCTTGATTTTCTGATATGAAAATTACTTCCATCAAGATCAATCTGAAAGCCCCTACCTGAGTCATTGTAGCTTGAAAACATGGCTTCATAAGTGCCACTACTGTCTGGCTTGGCCCAGAGTGAAATAGTGTAATTGTCAAAACTTGGGATATTTGTCTCATATTCCAGATAATCTCCAGTGCCATCAAAATAATAGGCACTGTTGCTGGAGTTATCCTTGCCGGAGGTTAAACTTGTATCACCAGAAACTGTTAAATCCCTTCCGTTGCTAGTGATATCTTCAGCATTTCCATTGAATGGATAAAATGCCTCAAGTGATGGATCCATAGTAGTAGTGAAGGTAGCATTAGCTGCTGTTATCACGTTACCTGCGGAATCTTCCACAGTGGCACCGATGGCCACGTATACCGCCTGTGATTGAGGCAGGTTATTGGTGGGGTCTATCGTGATGACAGTTTTTTCACTGTTAATGGTGCCGTAGTAAGCGATGTTGGCGCCGTAGGTATTATTTGATCTTAACGTGATGAGGCTACCGACGCCGTTGGCATCACCGCTGTAACTATTCGTCAACTCATTATTATCTATGTTACTACGCACCGCTTCGCTGAAAGTAATGGTGATGTTGCCACTGATTGGCACCTCGTTTGCTCCGTTCGTAGGGCTGAACGTCACCGTCGGTGTAGTATCCGGCGTACTTGTGTCAACAGTGAAGGTCGTTACAGAAAGTGGGTTGCTTATATTTTCCGCAGAGTCTGTGACGGTTATTGTGCAGCTAGGATAATTACCATCATTCAAGTAGTCAAAGATGATAATGTTGTCTCCACTAATAGCATATGTGTGATTATTCGATGAGCATAAACCTCCATAGCTGATGTTGCCGGCTTTAGTAGAATTAAAGGAGTAATCCGGTGTAGAGTCACTGGTTGGAGATGAGACGGCAGTGACCTCTGTAAGTACAGGCGCTGTTGTATCAGTATCAGTGTCAGTATCAGTGTCAGTATCAGTGTCAGTGTCAGTGTCAGTGTCAGTGTCAGTGTCAGTGTCAGTGTCTGTGCCGGGAACCTGTATCAAGTTGATACCTAAACTGAGATCATTTGTCTGTGCATCGATAGAAAAAGGTTGTGATTCTCCGTAGTAGCCAACTTCTTGGTATCCTGAAATTAAGTCAGACAAGGTGTAAGTGTCTTTGAACAAAAAGGCGAAGATTTTCATCTGTGTATTGAGGGGAATTTCCAGGCCAACCTTCTTGTCCGCGGTATTCATCAATTCTTGTGCAAAGCTGCTGTAATAATTCCTGTAGTTGCTTGTCAAGTATTCCCAGGAAGGCAGTGCGAGGATAAGGTGAGTATTATACTGGCTCAGTTCGGCTGCAGAAACACTGGAGCTACTGCGTGAGGAAGATTTACTATGAAAGTCCATGTTCAGGTTGACAGTCCTGGTATCCTGCATATCAGGTTCTAGATCACCGCAACCTGTAAAGACAAATAATAGTACTATCCCAAACAGCACCCCCAGTAATATCCGTTTGAATCCCATTTTTCTTCTCAATCGTATTTTATTTCAATGATCACACGCCGGACATTTTCAATGTCCTCCTGCATGTCATCAATATCGTCCATGATATCACCGGCATCGTCCATGATATCACCGGCATCGTCCATGATATCACCGGCATCGTCCATGATACCACCGGTATCGCCTATGATATCATCATAATCGTTTCCACCTCCGAAGTCATCTCCACCTCCGAAGTCATCTCCACCTCCGAAGTCATCGCCTCCGCCAAAATCATCTTTCCCTCCGAAATCGTCTTGATCTCCGAAGTCTTCACCAGTACCTAAATCATCTGTCCCTCCGAAGTCATCGCCTCCGGGTCCAATATCATCTCCACTGGGTCCAATATCATCTTTCTCTCCAAATTCATCGCCTCCGGGTCCAATATCATCTTCCCCACCAAATTCATCGCCTCCGGGCTCATCGCCTCCGGGTCCAATATCATCTTTCCCACCAAATTCATCCCCTCCGGACTCATCTCCTCCGGGTCCAATATCATCTTTCCCACCAAATTCATCGCCTCCGGGGGGGCCATCCCCACCTAAAGCATCATTACCTCCGAAGTCATCACCTCCGAAGTCATCACCTCCGAAGTCATCACCTCCGAAGTCATCACCTCCGAAGTCACCCCCACCTATGTCATCTCCTCCAAATTCTTCTCCAGTAAAGTCATCACCTCCAAAGCCACCTTTAAAATCATCACCACCAAAGCTGCCTCCAAAGGCATCATCACCTCCGAAGTCACCCCCACCAAAGTCATCTCCACTTGGCTGAAAGTCACCACCACCACCTAAATCATCTCCACTTGGCTGAAAGTCTCCACCACCACTAAATCCATCACCTCCCGGACCAAGAGTGTTTCCGGGCCCCATCTCTCCGTCGCCTGGATTGAAGTCCCCGGGAGGAGGCCCTGGTTCACCTTCGGGTCCAAACTCATCTTCCGGTCCGTCTTCACCTTCCGGCCCAAACGTTCCTTCCGGTCCTTCACCTTCAGGATCACCTTCTCCCGGCATTCCAGGACCAGACTGACCTTTTGGTCCTGGGCCTTCTTCACCTTCCTGAGGTTCTTCACCTTCCGGATCACCTTCACCTAATGGTCCTTCTTCGTCTCCGGGTTCACCTTCCGGATCACCTTCACCTAATGGTCCTTCTTCGTCTCCGGGTTCACCTTCAGGATCACCTTCACCGGGTTTTGGTTCGCCCTCTTTTTCTCCCGGTGGTTTTCCTTCACCATCCTCACCTTCTTCGTCCTCCTTTGGACCACCCTCTTCCTTTTGTTTCTCTTCTTCTTTCTTTTGTTCTTCCTCTTCTTCCTTTTTCTTTTTTTGATTCTCTTTTCGCACTTCTTCCGGGTTTACAGCTTCCCCAAATTTTACGCCGCTAAAAGCCTTGGGTGAATCCGATTTGAGAATCTGATCACGCATTTTTGGTGTAACTTCAACAGGTGCAGTTGGTGTTGAGTCCTGTTGAATGGTGGAAGCCTGATTAGCGGGGACTTCAATTTCGATATCCGGCATTGAAACCGGAGCTACTGAAACTGAACCGGAAATAGTTAAAAGGTTCGTTTGTGTGTTGGAAGCACCAACCACAAAATCAGTTCCCCTCACGCCTACCAGCGCGGTAACGGTACGAATCTGAAAGCGTTTCCTTTTGCTCTTCTTTTTGAGAGTACCCTTAATCTTAAAGCGTGCCTTGCCTGTCAGCAGGGAAATACTGCTGGTTTGTTTGGTGATCTTTCCCATCCTGAAAAAGGCGCGGGATGAAAGTTCAATGATTTCCGGTTTGTCCTTGATCTTGATTTTGACCAATGTATCTTTACCGGTCTGTACACGGTCATTGGCATTGAGAACAATTTTTGTTCCGGGCTTACGCAGCAGACGTGTGCGTTCTGGTCCAATCACCTTGACCGAGCCTTTTTCCAGCAAGAGCATTCCCTGTTGCGCCTGCAGAGAGATTGCAGGAATGAAAGTCAGAAAAAGTACAAGTAGGAATAAGATACGAAATTTCATAATAGTAACGATAGTTTTTTTCAATAAAGTAAATTATCTTTATTTATATATTTTGATGTTAAGCTGTTCCTTATTAAAATTCAATAAATGAGTATTACCTGCAACTGTGTCGAATTCACTTTATAGTTTTTTCCGATGATGTTTGAACTCTGCCTTTCATGTTTCTGAGTTAATCCAAAAATACACCATGCTGCGGCAGGATAGTTCAAGCTAAGAGTATAAACTTGATTTCGGTTCTTTGTCTTTTTATTGCAGGTAGTAACACAAGTCACATCTGGATCAGCAACCTTATTTTCGGTTTGAGAAAAATCATACTGGACGCCAAGAGAAACCGGAGGTATTGGATAATCTACTTTTAGTTTGGCTTTTTTTGCTTCGGTGTCCTTGTATGTACCGTTTAGATTCGTGTCTTCGAGAGTCCCTCCAAGTGTTGTTTTCAACCCAAACAACGGAGTTACATAACCTGCAGTAAGTGTGGTTGAAGAACCGCTGTCGTCGTGGGAACCTTCTACGGACTTTTTCTTACGGTCGATCTGCCAGTTCCATGTCGTTCCTTCGCCAAGTTCCTGCTTGGCTTTTACCGTGTAGACGTTATCACGGGTCGCCCGTTTGTATTTTTTTGAAAGACTGTCTCTTGGAGTTGAGCTTACGGGGATTTCCCTGGTTCCGGCTTCATTTGTACCCAATGACAGCGTAAAGACACCGGCCCAGCTCTCTCGTTCCTCCCACTCAATGCTTGCCTGTTTAAACAAAACCTTTTTGGTTGCATATTCACCATTGTGGTGCTGGTCTCCCATCAGGACTCCACGCAGAAAAATGCTGGAATCATCGAAGAGATCGAAGCGGTACGAGGGTACAAAGAGAGTACTTGTAGAAAATGCTTTGGACTTACTACTGTTGTCATTAACTTTATCAATGTTATCTTTTGTAACACCGCCCAGGATAGTGATCAACTGAAAAGGGTCACCAAGCTTAGCTTTTTTAAGGAGTTCAGGAGTTTCATAAATTGTCCTGATTATCTTTTTTGCTTCGCCGAACTTGGTCTTAACGTAAACGTTAAAAGTGTTTATACCGGGTTTGAGCATGTATGGAATCTTCAGCCAGGCCAGGCTTGCAGCCGTGGGAAATTTTTGAGGTTTTCCATTAACAATTATTTTCTCAATTGGACTGAAGGTGCTGATCTGAATTTTGAGAATACCTTTTTGTTCTTCTACTTTTTCAGGAGAGAGACTGAAAATCAGGATTTCCGCTTCATTCTTGGCCGCTGCCGCAGACTGAGCAAAGCTCAGCAAGATAAACAGCACAAACATGATCATGCTTACAGCAGATTTTCCGTTTTGAAGTGGTTTTAACATTGCAGAAAAAATGTCCGGATGAAGGTGATGTTTCACAGCAATCGTTGAAATTGGAAGTTGGAGGCCGAATGTCTTTTTCTTTAAAAAACTGCTACAGGGTTCTCCAAATTAGTCTGACTGTCTTCCTTAAGCTAAAATTAAAGAGCGCACTAAACAGTGCATATTCTATGCTAATTTAGGCTTTCAGGGCGAAGAGTCAACCCAAATAAATGATTGAACTCAGCAGATACAAATAAAATTCTCCACCTAAAAATACGGATGTTTTCAGGACTTCTACTATACTGTTGAAAAAACGGTGCTAATTTTATAATAAAATTACTGATCAAGTAAAAAAATACAGCAGTTAAAAGTTAAGGATTTGCTTTAAATTCTGCAGAAAAGGGGGTGTCTGAGGAAAATTTTTGCACACGGCCGTTTGCTGCCAGGTGTTCGAGCAATTTGAAAATGGTCACGGTTTGTGATGTGTCTGCAAAAATATCTGCGAGTAAAGCGGCTGAAAACTGTTGCTCCGGATGAGACTTGAGTTGGAACTGGATTTTTAATGAAAGTTCAATCACATCTCCGGCCGCACGTTTTCCTGCTTCTACACCGGGTTGATGATAAGCATTGATGCCGATCAGTGATGCATATAAGCCTACGGCTCTCTCGAAAAGCGCGATTAAAGCACCCAGGCTTTGCGGGTTAATTTCCTCCAGCGTGATGGTGAGTGACGGACGTCCATTTTGAAAAAGCGCCGCACTCGTTCCAAGCATAAAACCCTGGAGAAAATCTCCGGAAGTGATTCCTGGTTCAACTTCGATACCAGCTTTTTTCCGCTCTTTAAGCACCTCAATGAAAGTTATGAAAAAATTCGCGGGGCCTTCACGCAGTTGCTGGACAAATGCATGTTGATCGGTTGAACCTTTGTTACCGTAAACGCTTAGTCCCTGGTGAACGGTTTTTCCCGCCAAATCTTTTTCCTTACCTAAAGATTCCATCACCAACTGTTGCAGGTAACGGCTGAAGAGCAGCAGTCTGTCTTTGTAAGGCAACATCACCATCGCTTTTTCACCTCTTCCCGCACCTGCATGATGCCACATCCAGGCCAGCACAGCAGCAGGGTTTTTGGCGACATCCTTACTGCGTGTCAGCTCATCCATGACTTTTGCACCTTGCAGAATTTTCTTAATGTCTAGGCCCTGTAAAGCGGCAGGCAGCAAACCAACCGCGGAAAAAACTGAAGTGCGACCACCAACCCAGTCCCACATTGGAAAACGACGCAGCCAGTTTTCTCTCTCTGCAAGTTGGTCAAGTTGACTCTTTTCGCCGGTGACTGCAACCGCGTGTCTGCTGAAATCTAGTCCGGAATTTTCATAGACGTGACGCACCTCCAACATTGCATTCCGTGTTTCTTTTGTTCCTCCGGATTTAGAAATAACGAGAGTCAGAGTAGAATTTAATTTATCTCCGATTGAGGACATCACTTGATCAATTCCGTCCGGATCAGTGTTATCGAGAAAATAAAATTGCATTCGATCTGCCTTTGAAGCAAGCGAATTTTGTACGAACTGCGGACCAAGTGCAGAACCGCCAATTCCGAGTAACAACACATTCCGGAAAGAATCAGCTTTTTGAGGGATGAGTTTATTCTGCTGAATTTCCCGTGCAAACTGCTGAATATTTTTCAGTGTGGAACTGATCAGGTTTTGAATTTCCGGCGAGGGAGCAAGTTCCGGATTCCGCAACCAATAATGTCCAACCATGCGGTTTTCATCAGGATTTGCGAGGCTGCCTTCTTCCAGTTCCTGCATTTGTTGGAAAGCATGCTGGAAAAGTATTTCAGTAGAATTCGGCAGCACATCCGGAGCATTCATCAGTGATGTGTCAAGTGAGATGCCGAGTTCCGGCAGCACAAGAAAATGCTGTTGAAAATTTTCCCAGGAAGATGATTTATTCATGTAAAGTTTTTGCTTGGTGGTTTTTTATATTAAATCCTTCAATCTGTTTTCGCACAATGCTGTGGTAATTTCGGAATCCGAAAGTTGTTGAAGACAACCTCCGTGCGGACAATTTTTAAATTCACAAATTTCCGGACTGTCCAGTTTAGGAGTAACAACCCATTGCTGCTGATCATACGGTCCCCAGCGCTTTGGAGTGTGAGGTTTTACCGGACAGAAAAAACCGAGCAGCGGAGTTCCCGCCGCGTTAGCAAGGTGCAACGGACCGGTGCTGCTGGTGATCAGTAAAGAAGAATTGCGGATTACAGAAAAAAATTGCGCGAGTGAAAAACGGCCCACTATTTCTTTTACACGCTGCTGTGGGAAATCCACAGCAAGTTCATTTACCAAGTTTTCTTCTGCGGAAGTTCCGGTCAACAAAACTGTCCAAGCGGTTTTTTCGAGTAACAGCCGGATAATAAGTCGATACTGTTCCTTGCTCAAATTAGGGGCGGAAGCACCGCTGCCGGGATGCACGATGACATATTCAGCGGAATTTAGCTCTGCTCGAAAATTGTCCCACCACGGTTCCGGAATCCACTTTTTAAACTCAGCCTGCGGTAACGGATTTTCTCCGGGCAACAGTGAGCTAAGCAGTGACAGATTGTATTCTGCTTCATGCTTCAGGCATTCCTTGCGGTGTTCAAAAATACGTTGAGTCAGCAGGAAAGAATACCAGCGGTAAGCCGTCCCGATGCGTAATGGAATTTTGGCTTTGAACAGTGCAAACGCTAATTCCGCACGTGGGTAAAAAAGGAGGGCCGCGTCAAAATTTAATTCCTGAAGTTCATGACTGAGATGCATAATTCCAGACCAGCCTTTGTGCCGTCCTTCCGGTTCATAAGTCAGCAGGAGATCTATGCCTTCGTATTGCTCAATCAGCGGTGCTGTGTAGGGTTGCGCTAAAAAGACGATGAAAGCGGCTGGATATTTTTTACGTAAAGCAGTGACTGCAGGTAGTGTAAGGATAGTGTCGCCGATTCTATCTGTGCGGATCAGCAGGAAACGTTCGGGAGGATTTGAGGATGAATTTTGTGACATGAATACATTTTGCTGTTTTCGACAAAAATATAAACTATGCCTTAAATATATTACGCCAAAGTTTTCCCGAAACCTGACGTCCCATTTCAGCAATTGATTCAGTCAGCGGAATTGATTTTGGACAGGCCTCTACGCAGTTTTGGGCGTTACCGCAATCGGCAATTCCACCTTCCTGCATCAGGGTGTCAAGCCGTTCGTCGGCCATGTTTTTGGCGGTTGGATGCATGTTAAAGAGACGTGACTGACTGATAGCTGCCGCGCCGAGGAAGTTGTTACCGCTGCTGTATTGCGGACAGGCTTCCACACAACATCCACAGGTCATACATTCCGAAAGTTTATAAGCTGTTTCCTGATGTTCTTGCGAGAGACAGTCTCCGGGTCCAAGGTCGTGATATCCATCTGCATTAACCCAGGCCTGAACTTTTTTCAGTGCGTCGAACATCCGTGTACGGTCAACTGCTAAATCCCTGACAACCGGAAATTTGCTCATCGGTTCCAGCTTAATTGGTTTTTCCAGTTGATCCACCAAAGCACTGCATGACTGATGTACCTTGCCGTTTATGACCATTGTACAAGCGCCACAAACTTCTTCCAAACAGTTGCTTTCCCACACTACCGGTGTTACTTCTTCTCCTTTTGAGTTTATTGGATTTGCCTGAATATCCATCAAACAGGAGATGACATTTGAGTTTGGAATATAAGGAATTGTGAAGGTTTCCCAGTAGGAACCGGAACTTTCGGAATCCTGACGTTTAATTTTGAAGGTAACAGTATCTGGCATTTTCTATCCTCAGTCGTATTTTCTAGGGCGTGGAGCAATGAGCGAAGTATCCACGGGCTCATAAGAAATATCCGGCCCTCCGTTCTGATAAGTCGCAATGGTAGTTTTGAGCCATTTGATATTGTTTTCAGAAAAACGTTTCATGTACGCTAAATGTTCCGGAGCAAAAGCTTCTTCAATAATTTTTCCGGACTCTTTTTGTTTTTCAAATTCCAGATATGTTTCTGGTCGGAAATCACCCGGTTGATTCAGGTCAAATTCCGGTTTGTAATGTGAACCGCGGAATTCGTCTCTTAATAACGCGCCCTTAGTGATAATTTTGGAAAGCTGAATCATGTTCCAAAGTTGGTTGATGAAACTGGGCACAGGATTGGACCAATCACTTGTGTCCACGCATTTAATATTTTTCCAGCGTGCTTCAAATTCATCAATTTTGTCGAGTGTAGCTTTCAGTTTGGTATTTTCCCTGACGATCAAAACATTGGAAATCATTTCTTCCGCCATCTCCCTGTGCAAAGCATAAGGATTTTCAGTGCCGTTCATGCTCTTGATATTTGTATAACTATCCTGCCATTTCTTAACGGAAGAGGTATAGACAGCTTCCGGTACATCTTCTGCTGCTTCCGGTACATTTTTCACATAATTGAGTACACCAGGACTCATCATTAATCCTGTGTAGATGCAACTCAGCAAAGAGTTTGCTCCAAGTCTGTTTCCACCGTGATACTGATAATCCGCTTCCCCTGCAGCATAAAGTCCGGTGATCGAAGTCATTTGATTTTGTGGAGACTCATGGTCAATCAAACCTTCCTCCGTGCGCGTGTAGTCTGTCCAGATTCCGCCCATGGAATAATGCACCGCTGGGAAAATTTCCATCGGCTCTTCACGAGGGTCAACACCAGTGAACTTTTCGTAAATCTCAAGGATTCCACCCAAACGATGATCAAGGAATTCACGCGAGTGATGAGTCAAATCCAGATAAACTTTCATTTCGCCGTTAACGCCTAATTTATCGTTAACACAAATATCGTAAATTTCACGCGCTCCAACGTCACGCGGCACCAAATTTCCAAAAAGGGGATAGCGTTCTTCAAGAAAATAAAAACGTTCTGCTTCTGGAATTTCTTTAGGCTTACGTGAATCACCGGCTTTTTTCGGAACCCAGACTCTTCCGCCTTCACCGCGTGCGGATTCACTCATCAAGCGTAACTTGTCACGGCCGGGAATTGCGGATGGATGAATTTGAATGAACTCACCGTTACCGTATTTAGCACCCTGTAAATATGCAGATGTGACGGCGGTTCCTGTACAGACCATGGAATTGGTGGAGCGTCCGTAAACCAGTCCGGGACCTCCAGTGGCTAAAATCACAGCATCGCCTTTTTCTGCTTTGATTTCTCCACTGCGCAAATTGTGAATTACCGCACCGACGCAGCGTCCGTCATCGTTAAGTACTGCACCCAGATATTCGTGCGACTCCATTTTTTCTACTAAACCCTGCACCTCATAGTGACGTACCTGCTCATCAAGTGCATATAAAAGTTGCTGACCTGTGGTTGCACCGGCAAATGCTGTGCGGTGATAAAGTGTGCCTCCAAATCTGCGGAAATCGAGATTACCTTCCGGAGTACGGTTAAATGTTACTCCCAATCGGTCCATCAAGTTGATGACATATGGTGCTTGATGGCACATGTCTTTACAGAGCGGTTGGTGTGCCAAAAAATCACCGCCTTTGACCGTATCATAAAAATGGATGTCCGGAGAGTCACCTTCACCTTTGATGTTGACCGCACCATTGATGCCGCCCTGCGCACAGACTGAATGTGAGCGCTTGACTGGTAAAAATGATACTACCAGCACCGACATGCCCAGTTCCGCCATTTTCATGGTTGCGGCGAGTCCGGCTAATCCTCCTCCAATTACTATAACTCGTTGCTTGCTCATCTATATATCTCTGTTTACCAAATTGCTGACAGTGCGTATAAGGCGCTGGCGGCTAAAATAAAGAAAAGAAAAATGCTGAAAATGCGAACCCGAATTTGAGATTTTGGAGTGAGGGCGATACCCCAGGTCATGCAAAAAGTGTTGAGACCATTTGAAAAATGAAAGACCGCTCCAAGAATACCAAGTAGATAAACCGCTTTGGTGATCATGCCTGAATCAGGATCGGAGAAACCGCTGGAAAGATGTTCAAAATGAGTCCCCCAGGTGCCTGCGATCCATGGACCAAGCTGGGCATTCCAAACATGCGCAATTATAAAAAGCAATACGCCGATGCCGCTGATCCGCTGCAACCAATATAAAAGATGTGAAAAATATGTGTAGGAAGGTTGTACGCTGGATTCAAAAATCAGCCGTATACCAAAGAAGGCATGAAAGAAAAGTGGTATGTAAACAACAATGACTAAGGCCCAAATCGCTAATGGACTGTCGTAAAAACCATTGATAACTTCATTGTAAACCTCTGCACCGGAATGCAGATACAACTGCAGGTAGAGATGGTACACCAAAAAAAGTCCAACCGGCAGGATGCCAGTCAGACTATGGATGCGCCGACTAAGAAAATGTGAGTCCATATATATCATCCCTTGGAATTAAAATAAGTTAAATAAACTCTGGAAGATCTCAGGGCTTATATTATCACGAAGGGGAGCCAATTAGAAAGTGGTATTTTCTAATTGGCAAAGAGAGAGGAACAGCTTAACGCAATTTTAAATGCGTAAGTTTCCCGTTCAGCTTGTTGCTGTTTTTGCCATGGAAAGGGCAAGGCGTGACTTATAACGTGCGCCGGTACGTTTGTGTAGAACACCTTTTGTAACTGCTTTGTCGATATTCTTTTGAACACCCGAATAAGCTTCATGTGCCTGTTCAGTATTTCCACTTGTCAGAATAACGCGGAATTTTTTAATTACTGTACGCAGATCTGAGCGTAATGAACGATTCTGTGCGGTGCGCTTAATGGTTTGCCTAACTCGCTTAAGTGCTGACTTGTGATGAGCCATATGTTTTCCCCTTTATTTTCTTAAAAAGCGTTGATAAAATGATCAATTACCGGCGGTTTTCCATCCGCCAGTTGTACTGCAATCACGTCAAATCGTGGCTGCATATGTGTCAGATGCTTCAGGCTGAGATAAAATTCACCCAGTTGACGCAACTTTGCAATTTTTTTTGTTGTCACCGACAAAGACGGATGCGGTCCACCAGTGCCTTTGCGGGTTTTAACTTCACAAAATACAAGAAATTCTTCGTATTCCGCAATTATGTCAAGTTCACCCAGCCGGGTACGGTGGTTTCTCTCAACAAGACGATAACCCAGCTCCTGTAAAAAATCGCAGGCGATTTGCTCTCCTGCTGCTCCTGTTTGCTGACGTTGCTTAGTCACAGCAAACTCATCTGCACTGGTTTGAACCGAAATGATCTTCGATGCAGCGGCGTCAATCCATGTTCCGCAATGGCTTCCCTGTGCAGCTTGGTCGGATATCCCTTGTGACGCTCAAAGCCCCATTCCGGATAAAGTTTTGCATTTTCGACCATCAACCTGTCCCGTGTCACTTTGGCCAAAATAGACGCAGCAGCTATACTTTTTGAAAGCGCATCACCCTTAATCACAGCTTTTCCCGGAACTTTTGTCTGCGGGTATTTATTCCCGTCAACGAGCGCATAATCCGGAGCGGGTGCTATTTCTGCCAGGCAGCGGTACATACCAAAAAGCGTAGCCTGCAAAATATTCAACCTGTCAATTTCCTCAGGAGAAATTGAAACAATCTTAAATGCCTGTGCTTCACTGCAAATGAGCTCAAACAAATACTCCCGTTTTTGTAAAGAGAGCTTCTTGGAATCATTCAGCGGATGGTCGGCGTTCCAATCTTTTCCTAAAATAACCGCTGCTACTAAGACAGGACCAGCAAGTGGGCCGCGTCCTGCTTCGTCAACACCGGCAATATTTCTGAATCCACGGCTTGCAGCCGATTCTTCCAGCTTAAGCGTTGGGGCGAGCCCTGACGCGTTCTTTGATCCGAGCTGCTTTTCCACGAAGATCCCGCAGATAATAGAGTTTTGCCTGACGTACTTTTCCGACTTTAATGATGTCAATACTTTCAATCCGTGGGGAGTGCAGCGGAAAAATACGCTCAACACCATATCCCTGGGTTACTTTGCGGACAGTGAAAGTTGCCTTGTTGTTAGCAGCACCGCAATGCTTGCCAATCAATACACCCTCAAATGCCTGGATGCGCTCTTTGTTTCCTTCTGTAATACGGTAGTTTACCCGGACACTGGATCCGACTCTTAACTCCGGCAAGTCGCTACGTAATTGCGATTGCTCAACTATTTCCAATGCAGTAGACATTTTTTTCTCTTTGCTTAGGTTGAAAATTATTTTTTACTTTGTTTGTTCCTCTACAGGCAACGTCAATGCTTATGTTTAGAGCAGATCCGGACGTCGTTTTTTTGTCCGTACTAAAGCTTGCTCTTCCCGCCACTCTGCTATTTTTTTATGGTTACCGGAAATTAATTCTTCCGGTACGTCCATTCCCTCATAACTTGCGGGCCGCGTATACTGCGGATATTCCAGCAATGATTGAGAAAAAGATTCCTGCTCTGCTGATTCCTGATTACCGAGGATATTTGGGACGAGACGACTGACTGCTTCGATCATCGTCATCGCGATGACCTCACCGCCTAAGCAAATGAAATCACCTCCTGAAATCTCCTCATCCACCAAACTGCGGATCCGCTCATCAAAGCCTTCGTAGCGTCCGCAAATCAACGTCAAAACTGCTTCCCGCTGGCTTAGCTGTTTGGCCTTTGCCTGTGTAAAAGGCTGCCCCTGCGGTGTTACTAAAACTGTGTACGTTTCACGTCCAGCAGCATGATGAAACTCTCTTTGTTCCGCGAGTGTCTGAGCAATTGGCTCAACCCTCAGCACCATTCCAGGACCTCCACCGTACGGTGGATCATCTACCTGAAGATGTTTTCCACGGCCGTGCCTGCGGAAATTTACCAGATCTACCTGCAGGTGGCGCTGCTCAATCGCCCTGTTAATTAAACTCTCCTCCAGAAAAGAAGAAAAAATTTCCGGAAACAAGCTCAAAACCTCAAAGTGCAGCATCACTCTCCGGTGCTATATTTTCGATCAATCCGGGTAGCGGATCAATGACCATGAGCTGTTTTTCAAGATCCAGTTCCAAAACAACGTGCGGAACATCCGGAATCAGAAATTCACTTTCGCCGTCATGCACCTCATAAACGTTGTTGGCGCCGGTTTCAAGAAAATCTGTGACCTCTCCTAAAAAACGTCCATTTTGATCTTCGACTCTGCAGCCAATAAGTTGATGGACAAAAAATTCATCGGAATCTAAAGGCTTCAACTGCTCATCAGGCAGTAACAAACGGCAGCCTTTAATCTTTTCTGCAGCATTGCGCGAATCAATTCCCTCAAAAAGTATGATCCAACCTTTTTTTGAGGACAGGATTCGTGAAACTTTTAAGGGTAGCAACTGCCCTGAATTTTCTAAAAAGAAAAGTTTAACGGACAAATAATATTCAGGCGTTTCTGTAAAAAACTTAACTCGAACCGCACCCTTGATTCCATGTGCGCCAACAATGGTAGAGAACCATGTCAAATCATCATAATCACTAAAGTCACTCAACGTGGCCTTTATCAAAGAAAACGATTAGCACAGCAGGCTAATCACGCGTTTGTTTTTGCCTGCTTCATCAATCTGCTGACACGATCCGTCGGTTGCGCACCTACTGAAAGCCAGTGCTTGACACGCTCAGCGTCAATCTCAAAACGGTTTTCAGTAACCATTGGATTGTAAAAACCAATATGCTCAAGATAACGGCCGTCGCGTTTGCAACGTTGATCAGCGACTACAACACGGTAGTAAGGTTTCTTTTTTGTGCCACCTCTGGCAAGACGTATTTTAACCATTTTAATAATGTTTCAGGTTTTAGGTTTAAATTTCATTTCTAAGGTTTAAGACTAAATCTCTTTGTATTAAATCTTCTCAGTTCGGCATCATATCCTGCATCATACGCATAGCTTTACCCGGGTTGGAGACTTTTAAGAGCTTTTGCATCATTTTGCGCATCTGCACAAATTGTTTCAGCAAGCGATTTATTTCGCTGACACTTGTACCGCTTCCTTTTGCAATCCGCATTCTCCGTGAACCATTCATAAGTTTATGGTTCTGTCTTTCTTTAATGGTCATTGATGAAATAATGGCATCAATATGGACCAGCTTTTTTTCATCAACGTTTGCGTCCTTCATTGCAGAAGCATTCATCCCGGGCAGCATCCCAATCACGTCTTTCATTGAACCCATTTTACGCATGGAACGCAACTGTTCTCTGAAATCCTCCAGCGTGAATTCGTTGCTTTTCAGCTTTTTCTGCATCTGCAGGGCTTCACGTTCACTGAAAGAATCTTCAACTTTTTCAATCAGTGAGAGCATATCGCCCATGCCCAAAATTCGGGAAGCAATTCTTTCCGGATGGAATGCTTCCAAATTTTCAAGTTTTTCGCCAACCGCAATAAACTTAATCGGTTTTTGCGTAATGGCCCGGATAGACAGCGCCGCGCCACCGCGTGCGTCTCCATCCATTTTGGTCAACATCACCCCGCTGATATCAAGGCGGTCGTTGAAACCTTTTGCAACACTGACTGCTTCCTGGCCTGTCATTGCGTCTGCAACAAAAATAATTTCGTGAGGCATGACGGATTCTTTGATCCGACTCAATTCCTCCATCAATTCCTGATCAATATGTAAGCGTCCTGCAGTATCAATAAAAACCGCATCCGCTTCTTCCTGCTTTGCCGCCTCAAGTCCATTCCGGACAATGTCCAACGGATTTTGATCCGTCGTTGAAGGATAGCAGGAAACCCCTAAAGTCTCGGCCAGAACCTCCAGCTGTCTTATTGCAGCCGGTCGGTAAATATCTGCGGGAATTAAATAAGGCCGTTTTCCTTCTGTCTGGCAAAGTCGCGCCAATTTTCCCACGGATGATGTTTTTCCTGAACCCTGCAGGCCAACCAGCATTGTGATCAACGGAGCAGTTTCCGGTTCTACCAAGCCTGAATTTGCGCCACCCATCATTTCTGTCAACTCCTCGTTGACAATCTTGATGAACTGCTGTCCGGGAGTCAGGCTGCCTTGTACTTCTTCACCAACTGCCCTTGCCTTAACTGAACGTAAAAACGCTTTTACAACCCTGAAATTGACATCTGCTTCCAACAGTGCCATTTTGACCTCGTTCAGAGTTTGACCGACATTGTCTTCGGTCAAACGGCCTCGGCCACGTACCTTACGTAACGAACCGCTTAGTTTGTCTGAAAGGGTCTCAAACATAGAGAATATTTTCTTGTGATAAACATATCATTAGAGCAAATTATTCATGTTCTTGTCAAGCTATTTTAACTAAGTATTTGGAGGGTTGCTAATTGGCAGCAGGTATTTTCTCAGGAGGAGTATTTATGACTCAAAAAATTCCGCAATTGGATGCAGTTATTTTGCAGAGAGCAACATTATAGCACTGTCTGAGACTTTTTTGGTTTTTTTATGAATTAATCCGCGGTGAGCTTTTATTCCCAAAAATCGGTACGGATTTTCTTTTTTTTATGGCGTGGCGGTTTGAACTTTTCCACAACTGATTCTGGAGCTATTTCCGTGGATTGTTCATCCTGCTCAGGACTTTTTGCGGGAGGTTGATAAGCAGTTTCCAAAAAAGTTGGCCCTGTCCCGGCGTTGCGAGTTTCAGACATGGAAAGATTGTAACGCGGAATGACAGTTTGAAACTGTGTGCTGTACGTCGCAGCGGCAGGTGTGACCTTGTCAAGGTTACCGTCCACATAGGTTGGATAAAAATTTGTAGTACCCTTCAGGCGTTTCCAGTCTACTTTTCGGGTTTTTTTTTCTTTAGTCATGCCGGGTTGCGGTTGAAAGTTTTTTGCAACTGTATTGCTGAAAGATTGATATGTTGTCAATTCCTTTATAAACTAATTAGAGCAAAATGCAAACCATGTTCGTCATTTTAAATATCTATGAATAAAAACAGCTCACAGTCCACGCTTAATATGGTACTGGCCAGTCCGAGAGGGTTCTGCGCAGGTGTAGATCGTGCGATCACCATTGTAGAAAGAGCATTGGAAATTTATGGCGCTCCGATCTATGTTCAGCATGAAATTGTACACAATAGACATGTTGTTCAGCGACTTAGGAATGACGGTGCTGTTTTTGTGGAAAATATTGATGAAATTCCGGAAGGTGCACATGTTGTTTATTCAGCACATGGAGTTGCTCCGGCAGTTCGGCAAAGGGCGAAAAAACGAAAATTAAAGGTACTTGACGCAACCTGCCCGCTGGTGACAAAGGTGCATGGAGAAGCCCAGCGTTATGCCCAGCAAGAACATACAATTATCCTCATCGGTCATCACAGTCATGTTGAAGTTCAAGGTACTGTAGGAGAAGCACCGGAACGGATAATCGTAGTAGGCAGCGTGGAGGAAGTTGCGGCTTTAAAAGTTGAAAATGAGCATAAAGTTGGTTACATAACACAAACCACTTTATCCATGGACGATACGGCAGAAATAATTGATGCGCTTAAAAAACGCTATCCAAATATTAAAGGACCGGCTAAAGACGATATTTGTTATGCAACTCAAAATCGCCAGAATGCGGTCAAAGCCTTGAGTAAGGAAGTTGAATTGGTACTTGTTGTAGGAGCGCAGAACAGTTCAAATTCTGTGCGTTTACTGGAAGTTGCAAAAACAACCGGAGTCAAAGCACGCCGGATTGAATCCGCTGCGGAATTAAAAGTGGAATGGCTGGAAGGCATCAGCAATATAGGTATTACAGCAGGGGCATCCGCACCTGAGGATATTGTGCAGGGCATTGTTGCGGAACTGCGGAAAATGTCTTCTTCAAGTCAAGTCCGGGATCTTGAAATAGTCCGGGAAGATGTTACCTTTGCGCTGCCCGCAGTCTTAAGAACTGCTTAAATTCGGCAGCTGCTTTTCCACGTGGTGAAATACGATTTTTTTCTTCCGCGGACATTTCTCCAAAAGTTTGCTGCTGTCCTGCTGCTTGAAAAATTGCGTCCCAGCCAAAATTACGGGAACCCCTTGGTTCCACGATCAACCCTTTCAGCTTTCCTTCAAAAAAATGCATAGTTTTTCCATCATTAGTGAAAGCTAAACAACAGACTGCCTGCGCGGACTTATCTTCAAACGGGGATAAAGCCTGTACTATCCCCTCCAAACCCATGCCTGCTAAAAACCATTTTATGAGTGGGCCAGGCAGTCCATTCCAGGCATCAAAATACAAAGATGTATCTTCTACAATCACCGGAGCATGAAGCTCTTCATAGGCCTGGTTAAGTTTGAACTTCAGCAGTTCATGCAGATCTGTGGTTTGAATTTCCTCTAAATCGAGTGGTATTGAAATTAACTCATGTTCCAGCAGTGTGGATAACTCCCGGAGTTTATTAATGTTTGAAGTAGCAAAGTGGAGCTTCAAGATAGAGAGTCTCAGGTTACAGGCTGGATTGCTCTTTTAACAACTGTCTAGGCTGCTAGAGCAAATAATCATTGAATTGTTTTTGTAGAGGAATTTTATAGTCTAAGAATCAAATATCAAGATCATCAATAACGTCATTGTAACTCAGTCTGCCGAGAAACAATCCGCATACAGCTATGAGGATGGCAACTCCTCCGCCCAATAAATATGCGAGCAACACAAAACCGCTCAGAACGCTGTAACGGACAATACGGTTGTTTTTGAACTGAGTTATAAAGTCTTCCACATTTTTCCTGAAAATAAGTATGTTTACAAACAAGCACTCAAAGGGGCGAGGTTTGCGTTTTTAATAGTCTTTGCGTTTGACAAGGCACGTGGCAAAACGCTCCAGACGTAAAATTCGGTGGTGCGTAGCTTATTCCAATAAAATTGTGCTTCTTCATTTTCCGCAAGTAATTCTGCTTGAGAAGCCGCACCATCAAGCATGCTTTTCCATTTTTTCTGGGCAGTCTCTGCCTGCTTTAGTAAATAGAAACAACAGAGTACATCACCCATTAAATCCAGCATATTGACTGCATAAAGGACATAACCGTCTTTGCCTTCTGCTTCTCCTGTTTTTTTCAAACAGGCAATACTTTCCAGCATGAGTGTACGATATGTTTCCCATTCAGCAACCCAGCCTGCGAGTTCACCCTCTGCTGAATTGTGATCAAACCAGCTCAATTCAGCTACAAGGACATCCAGTAATTGACCCTTTTTGGTGTTAAATTTTCGGCCAACCAGATCGAGTGCTTGTATGCCATTTGTACCTTCATAGATTGAGGCAATTTTCTGGTCACGTGCATTTTGCTCCAACGGAAAATCCTGCGTAAATCCAACACCGCCCAAAACCTGGATGCCTATACGGGCAACTTCAAATCCCTGGTCAGTCCCGAATGATTTGCAAACAGGAATATGCAGATCAAGCAGATCCTGATATTTTTCACGGCTTTCTTCCGGACCATGATTCGCCATGTCTATGTACCATGCTGTCGTGTACATAAGTGCGCGGAGACCTTCTGTGACGGCTTTCATCTGCATCAGCATTCTGCGTACATCCGGGAATTCAATGATTACGGCTTTCTCTCCTGGATGAACCGCTGATGGTCCCTGGGTACGTTCTTTGGCATAAGCCCAGGCATTTTGTACAGCTGCACCTGCACCTGCAAGACCCTGCAAACCGACGAGCAAACGTGCTTCATTCATCAACTGGAACATTTGTGCCATGCCGATGTTTTCCGCTTTCAGTAAATAACCCTGGCAATCATTGTTATCGCCAAAAGACAATAGACAAGTTGGTGAGCCATTGATTCCCATTTTATGCTCAATGCTCACAACTTTTACATCGTTCGGAGTACCATCCAGTCGTATTTTAGGCACAATAAAAAGGCTGATGCCTTTTGTACCTTCCGGAGCAGCCGGGGTACGTGCCAGCAGGAGGTGGATGATGTTATCCGCCATGTCGTGGTCACCGTTTGTGATAAACTGTTTTGTGCCTTTTATCAGGTAATGCCCTGCGTCCTCTTTGGTTGCAGTTGTGGCTGCATCGCCAACTGCAGTGCCGGCCTGAGGTTCAGTCAGACACATAGATCCGGACCATGTGCCGCTGAACATTTTTTCGCAATAATTAGTTTTTTGTTCTGCTGAACCAAAAGTGTAAATCAGATTAGCCGCACCTGAAGTGAGCGATGCGCCGATGGTAAAACCCTGATTGGCCGCCATTTGGGTTTCTTTACCAATGATCGAAATGACTTCCGGAAGACCCTGCCCTCCGTATTCCGGAGGCAAATTCATACTCAACCAACCACCTTCGCCCAACTGTTTCCAGGCATTAGCAAAACCATCCGGAGTTACGACAGAACCATTTTCAATTCGGCATCCCTGCCGATCCCCATTTTCGTTGAGTGGTGCTAGTACCTGTTCTGAAAAAGTGCTGGCTTCATTGATGATCATTGTAAACATCTCTTCGTCAAACTCTGAAAAATCGGGAAGTTCACACAATTTTCCTGCTGCTAAAGTTTCATTAACGACGAATTGGAGTTCTCTGCGGTCGACTCGATATTCTGTGCTACTCATGTTGATTTAATTTGGAAGAAGGATGGGGGTTGTCTTTTATTAGCTTAATTATTGAAAAGCTGCCTGTTTGACTGGCAGGAACTTGCGGGTCTAAGATTTAGTCCATTTTCTGAAATATTATTGATGCATTAGTTCCGCCGAAACCAAACGCATTTGACATAGCAATACGCAATTCCTTTGATTTACCGGTATTAGGTGTAACGTCCAAATCACATTCCGGATCCATATTGTCGATATTGATTGTGGGTGGAATAAAATTATGATGCAGGGCTTTGATGGAAAAAACGGCCTCGATTGCAGCAGCAGCTCCAAGAAGGTGCCCGGTCATGGATTTGGTTGAGCTGATGGAAATCTGCTGTGCGGCTTTTTCACCAAAAGCCATTTTTATAGCTTTTAGTTCGTTAAGGTCACCGACTGGAGTTGAGGTACCGTGCGCATTGACATAGTCAATATCTTCTGCAGCCAAACCGGAGTCTTTGAGAGTCATTTTCATTGCTCTGGCTGGACCTTCGGCAGAAGGAGATGTCACATGAAATGCATCGGAACTAAAACCGTAGCCGGTTATCTCACAATATATACGCGCTCCACGAGCTTTGGCGAATTCGTATTCCTCAAGAATTAACATCCCCGAACCTTCACCCATCACAAAACCGTCACGGTCTTTATCGAAAGGACGGCTTGCGCGCTGCGGATCATCATTTCTGGTACTGAGCGCATGCATTGAGGCAAAACCCGCAATTCCCAGTGGAGTTACGCTGGATTCGGCGCCTCCGGCAATTACCACTTTTGCATCACCGCGTTCGATCGTACGTGCTGCGGTACCAATTGCGTGATTTGAGGATGTACAGGCGGAAACAGTACAGGCGGTATAGTTCTTCGCTCCAAAGAGAAGGGAGACATAACCCGGTGCTAAATTACTCAACGTCATCGGAATAAAAAACGGGCTGACACGTTTGGGTCCACTCTCAAGTAGAATTTTAGTGTATTTTTCAATACAGCCCAGACCACCGATACCGACACCCATCGAGACTCCGACCTCTTCTTCAATATCTTTAGTAATCTCCAGTCCGGAATCGTTTAAAGCTTCCTGCGTGGCAGCAATGGAATACTGAATGAACAGATCCATTTTTTTAGCTTCTTTGATCGGAATAATTTCAGGCAGTACAAAATTCTTGATCTCACCTGCAATCTGACAACGGTATAATTCAGGATCAAAATTTGTGATCCTGTCTATGCCGGACTGCCCATTTATGCAGGCTTCCCAGGAGGTGGGGACATCATTGCCGAGCGGGGACGTGCATCCAAGCCCCGTAACTACTACGCGGTTTCCCATGTTCTTTCAGAATGACAACGTGAAAGGATGACTGGCACTGCCTGAACAATAGTGCGGAGCTCATCTTCTGAAGTATTTACCGGAAACTCAGGCTTTTGCTTCCGTAATGAAATCGACTGCGGATTGAACTGTAGTGATCTTTTCTGCAGCTTCATCGGGAATATCAATTTCAAATTCCTCCTCAAGTGCCATTACCAGTTCTACTGTATCCAATGAATCTGCATCTAAATCTTCAATGAAATTTGAGTTCATGTTTATTTCAGACTCATCTTTACCTAATTGTTCACTGATGATTTTGATGACCTTCGCTTGTGTTTCTTCCATGTTTGTTTTCAATTAAAGGGTTAATAAGATTAAAATCGAGCTTTCTTTTTCCTTAGAAATGGAAAAAAAGTCAACTCCTATTTATCTTAGTACAAAAATTTTAGTACATTCCGCCGTTCACATGCAGAATTGTTCCGGTAATGTACGAAGCCTCTTCAGAGGCCAGGAAAGCAACTGCGTTGGCGATATCTTCTGCGTCGCCCATGCGTCCCAGAGGAATTTGCTGCAGGATTACTTCCTGCTGACTTTCATTGAGAGCTTGTGTCATTGCTGTATCGATAAATCCCGGAGCAACAGCATTGACTGTAACACCGCGTGCTCCAACTTCACGTGCCAGTGATTTGGTAAAGCCAACCAGTGCGGATTTTGTTGAACTATAATTAACTTGTCCGGGATTTCCGGAAAAGCCTACGACAGAAGAGATATTTATAATTTTCCCAGAACGCTGCTTAACCATAGGCCGGATAACGGCTTTGGTCACGTTGAAAACACCATTGAGGTTGACGTCAATGACCTTTGACCACTGTTCCGGTTTCATGCGCATGAAAAGATTGTCCTGAGTAATTCCTGCATTATTGACTAAAATGTGAATGCTTCCGAGTTCTTCAATAATTTTTTTCACCATTTCATCAATGGCAACAAAATCGGTTACATCTGCTTCAAAAGTCAGGCATTTACGACCCAATGATTCCACTTCTACTCGCACTTCCGCAACTTCTGGATTCATATCCGCCAGCACAATATCTGCTCCGGACTCTGCCAATTTTAAGGCAATTGTTTTACCAATGCCTCTTCCGGCTCCGGTTATCAGTGCAGTTTGACCTTCTAATTTCATAATTCTCTCAGCAACATTCTTTCTGGTTCATCTATCCTAATCAGCATCAGGCAAAAAAATAACTCTCTATTCTTTGCTGACAATAGTTCAGCGGAGTTTGAAATAAATAATCACTGTAAGCACGAACAGCCAGATTGATTTCAGGTGCATATGCCAGATCACACGACTGTTAACCTCCTGCGGAGTTAACAACTTGTTTTCTTCAGGTACAGGGTCAATGCCCAACTTGTTCTGCAAAATTATCCAAACTGAGACAATATCCTGTTTCTTTTCAGAATATGTCCAGAGACGTTGCAGATGATGATGGTACGGTGAGCGTAAAAAAAAGCGGTAACGCTCTGCTATGGCTCGACCTTTCCTCCACATGATAAACTTGAAAAACGCTCGTTGAATGATAGAGGAGAGTACCGAAAACACAAAAACTCCGCCAACAATCGGTAAAAACAATTCTGCTTTTACAAAAATAAACATGGCCGAAACCATGCTGCCTAAAGCAAGTGCCCCCAAATCACCCATGTAAATCAAAGCCGGAGGGGAATTGTATTTAAGAAAAGCTACACCTGCACTAATAACCAAGGCCGAAAGTACGGCTAATTCTTTAATATCAGGAGAGAGACTTGGGATTTTCAACCTTGATGCTAATTCCGGATCTCCTCCTATATAAGCCACCAGACCGACAAACATGGCACAGGTCATCAAAGGTACAGTCGCCAGTGAGTCCATGCCGTCTGTCAGGTTGACCGCATTAGCACCGCCAACGATGATGAGGGTCATGAATGGAATAAACAGATATTTAGGCAAGTACGGATACGCTGTTTTAAGCGGTACCAGTGGTACCACCAAATGTCCATCAATATCGACAAACAGATATAATCCGGTTACAACCACCAATGAAACGAAAAATTGAGCAGCCAGTCTCCAGCGTCCGCTGATTCCATCTGCTTTTTCGCTGTACGATTTTCTGGCCTCATGTCCAGACTCAACCCTTCGTTTGCTGAGGACTTTTGCTACATCGTCAACGGCACCGATAATTCCAAACGAGAGCAGGATCACCAACAGGGCAACAACGTACTGGTTCAGATTACACCAGAGTACTGCACCAAAAACTATTCCCATAATCAAAACCCCACCGCCCATGATGGGAGGCGCCCCGGTGTAGGGCTTTGTGTCAGCAGGAGCTGTGATAAAATCTGAGGTGATGCCCCTTTTTCTAAATGATCGAATCACCTTCGGCATAACCCACACAATTAGCAGGTAGGCCGTTAAAAATGCCATTCCGCCGCGAAATACGACAGACTTAAAAACTTGATATTGCCAAATTGAGTGCAGTAGTGCTGCCAGCATTTAAGTCCTAGAGTGTCATTAGTTCTTTTTCCTTTGCGGCTACTAACTCATCCACCAGATCTGTATGCTTATCTGTTACTTTCTGGACGTGTTCCTGAGCTACTTTTTCCTCATCTTGAGAGATCAGCTTATCTTTTTCCATCTGTTTAAGATTGTCATTCCCGTCTCTTCGTACATTACGTACAGCGATCTTAGTATCTTCGCCGATTTTTTTAATTTGTTTGACGTAATCTTTTCGTCTTTCTTCAGTGAACGGAGGGGTAACTGCACGGATGAGATTACCGTCATTAGAGATACTGAAACCTAAATTTGCTGCTTGTAAACTACGTTCAACTTCCTTGATCATGTTTTTTTCCCATGGGCTGATCGCTAACATCTGAGGTTCAGGTGTTGAGATGTTTGCCACCTGGCTGATTGGAGTCGGGTTTCCGTAGTAATCTACCTTGACGGTCTCCAACATTGCAGGAGATACTCGCCCTGCATGGATGCCGCTGAGATCATGTTTCAGGCTCTCAATGGTTAGATCCATTTTGTGATTAACCATTTCTTCAACTTCTTGTGTATCTTCCATTGTCATATTTCTCTTTAGTTGATCAGGGTTCCGATTTTTTCACCACACACTGCTTTGAGAATGGAGTCAGGCGAACGGTAGTCAAGCACGAGGATGGGAAGTTGATTGTCACGACAAAAAGCAATGGCGGTTGCATCCATTACACGTAGATTTTGATTTAGGACTTCGTCGTAATTTAATTTTTCGTAACGTACTGCGTCAGCGTGAAGCATGGGGTCTTTGTCATACACACCATCTGTTTTGGTGGCTTTGATCACAATTTCCGCACCAACTTCAGAGGCACGCAAGACAGCTGCAGTATCGGTAGTAAAAAATGGATTGCCTGTTCCAGCTGCAAATATAACTACCCTCTTTTTTTCAAGATGTCGATCTGCTCTGCGCTTGATGTATGGTTCCGCAATAGCATTCAGTTCAATTGCAGACAAGACGCGGGTTAACACTCCACGCTGTTCCAGTATTTCCTGCAGGCAGATACTGTTGATCACTGTTGCCAGCATTCCCATGTGATCTCCTGCAACTCGGCCGACATTTCCTTCTGCTGATTTTGATCCACGGAAAATATTACCTCCACCTACCACAATCCCTACTTCTACTCCAAGATTGTGTACTGCAACGACACTTTCAGCTAGGGCCCGGATTGTATCATACTCAAATCCTGTACCCTGCTCTCCCCCGAGAGTTTCTCCGCTTAATTTCAGTAGAATACGTTTAAATTTCGGGGTCATAATTTTTCGTTTAGAACTGATATTTTTCAAAGGTATTGAAGTTTATCTTTACACCAAGTTCCTTGGCCGTGTTTTCAACCAGTTGGCTGACAGAAACCTGAGGGTCTTTCACAAAGGGTTGGCTTTCTACACAAATTTCTTTGAGGAATTTATTCAAACGACCGTCGATCATTTTTTCAATGATATTATCCGGCTTTCCGGATTCACGGGCCTGTGCAGTAAAAACTTCTTTTTCCTTTTCCAGTACTTCACTTGAAACCTGCTCTGCTTTCACTGCTTCAGCAGGAAATGCAGCAATATGCATGGCAATGTCACGGGCTAATGCCTCCAGACGTATATCATCACAAGGCTGATCTGTTTCCAGTGGTACGGCCACCCCAATTTTTCCGTTGCTGTGGATATATCCGCCTACTGCACCATTGCTGATTTCCATTTTTCTGCTACCGAGAATTTGCATATTCTCACCTAACTCAGCAATTGTTCCGGTCAATAAAGTCTCAACATTTCCTTCACCTGCAACCAGCGGTTGCGCCAGGAGATTGTCCGTACCTTGCTCACAGACTTGATTTGCAAGTTGTTTGATGAATGCCTGAAATATGTCGTTTCGTGCGACAAAATCAGTTTCGCAGGCAATCTTCACTAAACCCGCGCTTTTCCCATCCGCACTTGTGACAAAGCAGACGGCACCTTCACTGGTCTCACGAGAGGATTTTTTTAAAGCTTTGGCTTGGCCTTTTTTACGCAGGTAATCCTGAGCGGCTTCGATGTCTCCATTTGTTTCAACAAGGGCTTTTTTGCAATCCATCATTGCTACCCCGGTTATTTCTCTTAGATTTTTTACTGCTGACGCTGTAATCGTTGTCATCTTTTTTATTCTACCAATTGTTGAATTAGTTTTAATGTGGTTTCCGGAAATACATAATGTAAATCCGGAAATTCTTCTGGAAGGAGTCTTTATTTTTCTGAGTCTGACTTTTTAGCTGCTTTTGCTACTGTCGGTTTTTTTTCAACAGTTTTGTCTTCGCTAACCGCATCGGCCTTTTTATCCGCTGCTTTTACTTTAGCTGCAGGCTTTGCTTTTTTTACCGGAGCTTTTTTCTCAGCGACTTTCACTTCCGCAACAGGAGCTTTTTTCTCAGCGACTTTCACTTCCGCAACAGGAGCTTTTTTCTCAGCGACTTTCACTTCCGCAACAGGAGCTTTTTTCTCAGCGACTTTCACTTCCGCAACTGGAGCTTTTTCCTCAGCGACTTTCACTTCCGCAACTGGAGCTTTTTCCTCAGCGACTTTCACTTCCGCAACTGGAACGTTCTTCTCAGTTTTTATGGGTGTGGATCCGGCTTTTTTCTGAGGAGCAACTCCATCTTTTCCCGCATAATCTTTTGTTGGAGTTTTTGTTTTTTTAGCAGATGCCTTTTCAACCGGAACAGAGTCAATTCGATTTTGCTTCCGAAGAGCTAAACCTTCCATGACTGCAGTAGAAATAACATTTGCAAACAATGCTACTGCGCGCGGAGAATCATCATTGCCCGGAATCATGAAGTCAATACCGGTTGGATCACAGTTTGTATCAGAAATACCAACTACGGGAATTCCCAACTTTTGGGCTTCTTTCAGCGCAAGCTGTTCTCTGTGGCAATCTGTAATAAACAACATGGACGGAATGCTTTTCATATTCCGTACTCCGCCAAGGGAGCGTGTCAACTTCACGCGTTTACGTTCCATCATCAAAGCTTCTTTTTTGATGACACCTTCGTAATTTCCGTCTTCACCGGCAATTTCTTCAAAGGATTTCATGCGTGCGATGGACTGCTTGACTGTACCAAAGTTGGTCAGTAAACCACCTAGCCAGCGGAAATTGATGTAGGGACTGCCGCAACGGTCAGCTTCTTCTTTTACAATGCCTTGGACTTGGATCTTAGTGCCGACAAAAAGCGGTACGCGGCCTTCTTCTGCGGATTCCTTCACATACTCATATGCTTCTTTGAGCTTTGTTAGGGTCTGGCGCAGATCGATTACGTGAACGCCGTTTTTTACGCCGTAGATGTACGGTGACATTTTGGGATGCCAACGTTTTGTCTGGTGTCCAAAATGAACTCCAGCTTCTAAAAATTGTCTCATTGATATGACAGCCATAAAATCTCCTTATAATGGCTTGGTTAAACGCCCGCAGGATGAAATCGGACTAACTGGCTCTGATGTGAATCATAAAGAAACGGTTCTGCTGTCTTCATCCCTTGACAAACAAGTTTCCACTTCTCTTTTAAGAATAATAAATTAAACCTATGTTTATAATCATTCTTCTGGTAATTTACAAGTCATTTTTCAAGAATATTGTAGATGAAGTAATGATTACGACTTCCGAATATACCCTTCGTGATGTTCAAATTTCTTTGCAGCCTTCAGCAAAAGAAATGATGGGAATGGATTCTCTCTGTTTCACCTCTCCCTGGAATGAACAAGATTACCATGAAATGCAAAAGCAGCCTGCTTTTAACAATTGGCTGTTGGACATTCCGGCTGTCTGTTCGATAGGTATGTTGGCGTTTCAGTCTATACCTCCTGAACTCGAAATACTCAGGTTAGGTGTTCATCCGGGCTGGAGAAAACGCGGATTTGCAGAATTTATGCTGGAACAGTTGGAAATACTTGCGAAGTCGGATAGGATAGAATCACTCTGGCTGGAAGTCCATGCGGCCAATAAATCTGCTGTTTCATTATACAGTAAACTTGCTTACAAAGAAACAGGCAGTAGAAAAAATTATTATCGGAATCCTTCCGGAGATGCACTTTTGTTTAAAAAATTACTGAAGCACGATACATCATTAATGAGGTCAATGTAATGGCCGGTTAAGCAGCAAATAATCAAAAAATACTTAAATTGGAGCACCATTGAAAGAAACGGCAATATTACTCACCAGCGGAAAATTTGATTCCCATAACGCAAAAACAGCATTTGGACTTGTCCGTAAATCGGAGCATTACGATATTCTCGCGGTTATCGATCAGCATACCGCAGGCAAAGACGCAGGAGAACTGGTCGACGGGAAAGCAGTTGACATCCCCATTCATGCGTCGATTAAAGATTTTCTCAACTCACAAAGTTCAAAACATAAGAAAACTCCGGAAGAATGCTGCCGCGGAGTATACGCAATTATTGGGATTGCCACGGCAGGTGGGGTTATTCCGGATGATTTACGTTTGGAGCTGCTGGAAGCACTATCCTGCGGTATGCATATCGTCAATGGTCTGCACCATTATTTGAGCGATGATGCGGAAATTGCGCAGACTGCAACGCAAAATCAAGCCGAATTGCTCGATATAAGAAAACCGAAAAGAGCCAGGGATCATTCTTTCTGGACAGGTGACATTTTAAATGTGCGTGCACCAAGAATCGCCATGTTTGGAACAGACTGCGCAGTGGGAAAACGGACCTCCAGTATATGGCTCAGAGATGCCTGCCGTGAACATGGAATTCGTACCGAAATGATTTACACCGGACAGACTGGTAAACTACAGGGCGGACGCTATGGATTTATTCTCGACTCTACGCTCAATGATTTTGTCAGTGGTGAACTTGAGTCTGCAATTATGCATTGTGATCAGGAGGAGTATCCGGATTTGATTTTACTCGAAGGTCAGTCTTCGTTACGCAACCCTTCCGGTCCGTGCGGTTCGGAATACTTATGCAGCGCACTGGCGAAAGGCGTGATCCTGCAGTGCATGCCGAAACAGAAATATTATCTCACAGACGATGACCGGGAACTTTGGCCGATGCCGCCGATTGAAGAGGAACTGGAATTGATTCGACTTTATGGCGCTCAAACTTTGGCTGTTACGTTGAACGGTTCAGAGCTAACAAAAGCCGAACTGCAGGCTGAACAAAAAAATCTTGAAAAACGGCTGGGATTACCTGTGGTGTGTCCAAAGGAAGAAGGTATGGGGAGACTAGTGCCTGTGGTCCAGGAATTCCTGAAGTTTGAGGCAGCACAAAACTTAAACACCCGCTGATTTCAGCAGGCGTTTAAGCAAGATTATCCGTATCACTGCGAATTGTTTTTTGACTTATTTCGCTGCGTTTAATACTCAGTGAGTCTTGGCAGAATTTCCACGAAATTACAGGGTCGGGTGCGGATATCGAGTTGTGCGGCGAGGATTTTGTCCCATCCGGTTCTGCATGCACCGGAAGAGCCCGGCAGGCAAAAAATATAAGTCCCGTTCGCAACTCCGGCTGTGACTCGAGATTGGATAGTAGAGGTGGAAATTTCTTCATAAGATACCCAGCGGAACATTTCTCCAAAGCCTTCAATTAGTTTGTCAAATAAAGGTTTGACTGCTTCAGGGGTGCCGTCACGACCAGTGAGTCCTGTACCTCCGGTGGTCAGGACAATGTCTACTGCCGGATCCACAATCCAGCGTGAAAGTACTGCGCGGATCTGGTAAATATCATCCGGAACAAAACACTTTTCTGAAAGTGTGTGTCCTGCTTGAGTGAGCCGTTGCGCAAGAGTTTTTCCGGACGTGTCGGTTTCTGCTGTACGGGTATCGGATACCACCAGGACGGATATTCTCAGTGGCAGAAAATCTTTTTCTTTCATAAACGGTAGATGTTACGGGGTTTTAAGTTACAAATATCAGCAGACGGATTATTTTTGAAATCCTTGTTGAATTGCTGACTATTGTTATTTTTTTAGTGCTAATTGTCAATTTAACTCATGAGCGGGATGTTTCAGTAATTGGCTTAAATTTAAACGGAAATAAGATAATCTGTTCATGAAAACCACAAAGATTGAGAGTTTTTTCCGGAAGTTGAACGATTCAATACCAAAAGCGGAAACGGAGCTTTGCTACCGCAATACGTTTGAGTTACTTATCGCGGTAATCCTCAGTGCGCAGGCCACCGATATCTCGGTTAATAAAGTTACTCCGGAATTGTTTGCCGCATTTCCGACACCAGAAGAGATGCTTGAGGCCGGCTCAGAAAAAGTATTGTCGTACATCCGGAGCATTGGACTTGCCCCAACGAAATCAAAAAATATAGTCAGGACCTGCGCTCAACTTGTAGAAAATCACGAAGCTCAGGTTCCGCAAAACAGAGAGCAATTGGAAGCTCTTGCGGGAGTGGGACGCAAAACAGCAAATGTTATTCTGAACACTGCTTTCGGGCAACCAGTAATAGCGGTCGATACTCATATTTTCCGGATCTCTAACAGAACCGGACTTGCGCCAGGAAATACAGTTTTGCAAGTTGAAGAAAATTTGATGAAGGCCGTTCCGGAAAAATGGAAAAAAGACGCACACCATTTGTTGATCCTGCATGGACGTTACGTTTGTAAATCTCGAAAACCTGACTGTGAGCATTGCGTGATTGTCCAAGAATGTGAACATCCTGACAAAACAGTTCCATAAATATTTGCTAATAATAAATATTACTAAAACTTTTGTAGCATGAATATGAATGTTTTTGAGCTTTTTGATAATATCGGCGGGATATTTTTTGTATTTCTCAATGTTGTTACTCCGGTTTTTATCCTTGTATTAATTGGTTATTTCATTGGTCCGCGCTTACAAGTTCAAGCCCGCTCACTTTCACGTCCGGCTTATTTTGTTTTTGTACCTGCTTTTGTTTTCAATATTATCAGCAAGACTCAAATTGAAGCAGATCTGGCATTTCAGATGGTAGCTTATATTTTTGCCGCGCAGCTTGCTGTGGCATTTCTGGGCTTTCTGGTGGCCAAAGCTTTACGGCAATCAAAGGAAATGTCAGCAGCATTTGTCTTGATTGCAACATTTGGCAATGTCGGAAATTTTGGGCTGCCGCTGATTGAGTTTCGGCTGGGAGATGCATCACGCACTCCCGCGACGATATATTTTTTGGCGATCGTCTTTATTTCTTTTGTTATTTGTGTAGGCGTGGCTAGCTGGGCTCGTAGCGGTGGTATGACAGCGGTTTTATCAGTTTTTAAAACTCCGGCATTGCTGGCTTTGATTCCGGCACTGGCTTTCAACATGTCAGGTGTTGAGGTACCGATTTTTCTCTCACGTCTGAGTGGTTTGCTGGGACAGGCAATGATTCCGGTGATGCTCATTACACTTGGAGTACAGTTGGGTGAGATCGAAAAAATAAAGATTAACTTCAATGTTTTTGCAGCGAGTACGGTACGTTTGATTGGAGGGCCTGTGCTGGCGCTGTTGTTGGTTCCATTTTTTGGCCTTGAAGGAATGGAACGCAGTACAGGAATTCTTCAGGCGGCTATGCCTGCGGCTGTACTTGTATCCATCATTGCACTGGAGTACAAGCTCTGTCCGGAATTTGTCACCACAACCGTGCTATTTTCCACGCTTTACAGTATTCTAAGCTTAACTATAATTCTGACTCTAATTTGATTCCACAATTTAAGTATGATCTGCGCTGTGTTGAACAACGAGTAAAAGCTGGCCTTCCTTGATACTCACTGTGACAGGATTGGAGAGCACCTGATTTGAAACACCTGACGGAGATTTTCCGGGCAGCAAAGCATGGTTGTTCAATTCAAACTTTAAGCCCCGTGAAATAACGCCATGTGCACCGCCGAAAAGAGGGAGCAGTGAAAGTGTTGTTCCGGGAGGGAGAGTCTCTTTCCATGTGCCCAGGATAAACTCCATGCGTTCCAGCGCAGTCCAAATGATGAGGCGTGCACTTGGAGAATACTTAAACATAATTTCCAGGCTGGAGAGAAACTGATCCTGTCGGCCACCGTCTGCGCCAAGCAGGTTAATTTCTGTAAATCCAAGTTCCAGGCAATGTCGAACGGCCTTGTCTGCGTCATTGGTGTCCTGCTCTTTTACATGAAAGAGTATTGTTTCCGGAAGCTGTTTTTGCACATCCAGTTGCAGGGAGTCGAAATCGCCAACCACTGCGTCAGGGAGCAGGTTTAAAACGTGTAGCAGATTTGCACCTCCATCAGCGGCCACCCGATAATCCGCTTCCCCCCATAACTGCTTCAGCAGTGCTTGAGGAGGAGGATTCCCGTTACAGATAATCAAGGCTTTTTTGAGCGGCCTTTCTTTCTTTTGTTTTTCAATTTGATTCATCGAGCTAACTTTATGCAAGAACTATTAAAAACGTTTCCTGTTGTAGCGAAACTTCCTGTTATTTGGGGGGATATGGATTCTTTTCAGCACGTAAATAATGCAATCTATTTTCGCTATTTTGAGAGTGCACGTATTCAATATTTTGAGGCTCTGGGTTGGATGGACAGCGTGGAACAATTGGCGATAGGCCCTATTTTAGGATCAACATCCTGCCGCTATCGAATTCCTCTCACTTATCCGGATACTGTTTATGCCGGTGCTAAAATAACTGAAATGCATGAGAAACGTTTTACAATGGAGTACTTGATTGTAAGTGAGCAACATCCGGAAACGGTTGCGGAAGGTACCGGTGTTGTGATTTGCTATAACTATCAAAAAAAACAGACAACTCAGATTCCTGCAGTTATTCATCACGCCATAGAAAAACTGGAAGGACGTGAATTTTGAGATAGAAATAATTTTCTGCAGGAATCTGCTTTTAAGGAATGCGCTCAGCGGATGCAGGCAGATAAAAAATAACCTCACCTGTACGCACCAAACCCAATTGCTTTCGGGCAATCAATTCAATATAGGCAGGATTTGTTTTCAGTGCAGCTATTTCTTCTGTCATCAAGACTTTCTCCAGTCCCATTGAATCAAGTTTTTGAACAAGTATTTGTTCATACGCTTCCAGCCTGTTAGTCGCTAAAATACCGTAACTTCCAATAACAGAGATCAGTAGCATTACTGCACCAAACCCTGCAATTAAAACCATAGTAAACAGCGAGCGCCATTCTTCAGACTCTTTTGCCAGACCAACTGTATTCTCTTGTGATTTAGGTGGTGAAAACAACCCGTTAACGTAGAGAATTCGGTCGTGGTTCTTCAACCGTTTAGCTTGCACGGCAGGCCTGTTTTGCTTATTCAGGCTATTTTTGGCAGTAGGATAAAGCATTTTTTAAATTAATGATAAAACACTGTAGACAAATATGGCAGTTCAGAAAGATAAAAGAAAATCAGGAAGTTGATTATTTTTGTGGAAGCTCTTTTAAAAGAGTCTTAGATTCTGCCTCTAATTGGGCACCTTCCTGAATCAAAAATTGTCCAGAAGGAGCTTGCACCTCTCCTTTAATAGTGGCTGATGAAATCACCTCCAGGCGTTTGTGGACCACTAAATCTCCAGACACTTTTCCGGCAACTAAAACGGTGTTTCCTTCAAGTTTTCCATTTACATTTCCGGTTACAGCTATAACAATTTCCTGATCTCCGGAAACAGATCCATTAACAGTCCCGCTGACAACCATTTTCTTTTTGGCGTGGATCGTACCTTCTACAAACAAATCCTCACCAAGGAAACCGAGTCCTTTGCTTGTTGCAGTATTTTGGTTTGACATGCTGGTTTGTTTGCTAATAAATTAATGCCGATAAAGAAGCTGATCCGGATTATATCTGGTCATTGGCAGTAAGGGGTTTGTACGACGCCCATTAATGATCATTTCATAATGCAAATGTGGTCCTGTACTACGCCCAGTACTTCCTACCAATCCTAATAAATCTCCCCGCTTCACCTGCTGTCCGATTTTTACTTTTATCTTCGAAAGATGTGCAAACCTTGTTCTGTAGCGGACCGATTTTTTCTTTCCAGGAAAAAACCCCCTGCCGTGCAGCAGTTCTACCAGCAAGCCAAAACCGGATTTGCGACTTGCAATCCTGACAACTGCATCCCCGGGAGCATAAACAGGAGTGCCTCTGCGTGCTCTGAAATCAATCCCGCCGTGATATTCACGTTTCTTTGTGAACGGATCAGTACGCATTCCGTAACGATCAGATAAGACTCTACTACGAATTGGAATCGTAGTGGGAGTTTGTTTCCAGATACTCAAATTCCGTTCTATCAGTTGGTTCAAATCCTCCAGTTGGGCAACTTTTACGTTGTAATCGTCAGAATTACTGTAGAGAAATTGACGTAAACTTCCTGAACTTAACAGGGCCTGTGGTGATTCAAGCGACAAACTGTCTAATATTGTTGGTCCACCTCGTCCTGTTTTAGTCTTTGTTCTTTTGCTCGTAGTCGTTTTACTGAGTGTAATACCGGTAGCTTTGCTAATCTTGTTCGTGAGCCGAGTTACGGTTTCCTGATTTACTTTGAGGAACTCCATATGCTCAGACAAACTCTGTTCTGTTTCAACCAACTGTCCGCGCAACTGTTCAATTGTATTTGCCTGCTCTTCAAAACTTGTGCGACGTGAATCAAATTTTTGTAAAGAATTATTAAAGGCCTCAAAATCTTGAGATATCTGCTCGAGCCACTGCATCGTCTGTTGTGGATTTGCCTGAATATTTAGAATAGGCGCACATTGAGTTTCCAGTGTTTGGCAGATAAAATTATGTAATTCATCCAACTTGTGTGTGTTTGAGCGAAACAAGGCGGTATGTTTTTTATACATTACGTTGCTGTTCTGCTCAGACTGCTTCAATTCTTCGACATAATCTTCAAGAAAGGAAATCCGAGATTCACGTCCGTCATAAAGGTCAATCCGCTGTTGAAAGGCGACCTGGCTCTTCTCTTGCTTTTCAAGCAGTTGGTTTTGTTTTGCAATAGTTCGGTATTGTTCAAAAAACTTCCAACTTAATGCAGCAACTCCGAGCAATAAAAGCATCGACAAAAAAAACAGCAGTTTCTTCCCAAAATGAAACTGACGTACACCGACGTCACTATCATTCAGTAGTAGGATCGAAAAGTTGCTCATGAATTGATATTCATAGAAAAAGATTAAAATTAATCTGTAATTCTATCATAAGCACATTAGAACTACAACCTTGTCAAACCTTAAGTAGGGCTGAGTTACAGAACAACTGCAATTAAATTCATACCGCATTGGTCTCTCAATCTGCCGTAACAGTTTGTCATGGATAAAGAATTCCCGTAGATCTTGATTCAGCTCTTTGTCTTTTGCTGCAGAATCTAAAATATTTAATGCGTATTCGGAGTTCAACGCTTTTTTGTCAGAACTATCTCAGGCAATAATGTTTTAATATATATTTGAAAATACAGCTATTATTTGTCACAATCGAGTTTCACATCCAGACATACTACTGTGGATATCCGGAGCCGGCCTTCCTTTTGTTAATATGTTGGTGAAATTTTCCGAACAAGTTGCCTTACTCATGTACTGCCAAAATCGTGCAAAAGTGAGGCATTGTGAATTTTACTTAGTTGATCAGCGCTGAAATTTGCGGTCGAAAAACGTCCACTATTAAACATGGAGTAACAGCGGCTGCAGTTCTTTCCAGTCAGTCAGAGCTTCTTTGGCCAGTCGTTGAGCAGTTTGCTCCATTGTATGAAAATATAATTCTGGATCGGGCCGGATTAATTTATTTCCGGTTTCACCTGCTTGAATCCGGTTACGCACGAGCGAGTTTACTTTAAGAATTTCATAAAGTGGAATGCGTCCGGAATATCCTGTTCCCCTGCAGCGCAGACAATTATTGTCAGTTTTTCCGGTGAGCGGCTTTTTAGCGTGATCATGTGAGCAAAGACGGCGTACCAGTCTTTGTGAAACAATAACAGTCAGCGTTTCCGCTAATAAATCCGGAGAAATTCCTAGGTTCAGCAAGCGTTGAATTGCAGTCACTGCGCCGTTGCTGTGAAGTGTTGAAAGGACCAAATGTCCTGTAAGGGAGGCTTTTACCGCAATACTCGCTGTCTCCTCATCTCTTATTTCACCAATTAAAATAACATCCGGATCCTGACGTAAAGCTGCCCGTAATGTTTCAGCAAACCCCAATCCATGTTCCGGTTTGACGGAAACCTGTGTGATACCTTCTATATGATATTCAACGGGGTTTTCGATAGTCAGGATATTTTTTTCTTGTGAATTAAGTGCATTAAGAATCGCATAGAGTGTTGTTGTTTTGCCGCTGCCTGTCGGTCCAACCATGAGGATCAGTCCGCTTGGAGCCTGACTTGCCTGATAGAGCATTTCTAAATCATTTTTGAAAAAACCAAGCGCTTCCAATTTGTGCTGTACAGGTGTTTGATCCAAAAGCCGTAGCACCAGTTTTTCTCCTGATTGTCCTGGCATGGTCGAAACTCTTACGTCAAAGTGACGGCTTCCGTTAGAGCTGTAAGTGTAGTGCCCGTCTTGAGGCTGACGCCGCACAGCAATGTCCATTCCGGCTAACAACTTTATGCGTGATAAAATCAGGGGGTGGAAACTCAGCGGTATTGAAGCAGCATCGTGAAGGTAACCGTCGATACGGTATCTTATTCGAAGTTTGTTTTTTTCCGGCTCAAGATGAATATCGGAACATCTGCGGGAAATTGCCTCTTCAAATATTTGCTGGATTCTTCCTGTAGCAGAGAAATCTCCATCCACTGCAGGTAACTGTGAAGTTTCAAGCAGTGCTTCGATTTGCTGTTGTTGAGCTAAATGCCAAAAAATCTGTTCACCCAACTGAAAGGCCACCTGATTCATGCTGAACCAATTAGACTGAACCGACAACAGTCCAGCACACTTTGAACCAAAACGCATAGCTAAAATACCTGTGCGTTCATACAGTTGTTTTGATAAAATGGGGTTTTCGTGATTTTGGACTTCATCACGTGTATTGGACAGCAGAGGGAGGCCATAACGGATTGACAAATTTCGCAGTAGCTGAGATTCATCCAGCAAATCCATCTGGATCAAATGCCGAATTTTCTCCAGCTCCGAGAGATTCATGTAGGTGCTGTCTGTTTGCCGCATCACTTCCGGATCCAGATCTTCTTCCTGCACCAGTTCATCCAATAAGCCCATTGCGCTGCTCCACTAAATGTCCGCAGGCAAAATGTCCACGTTCCAGTTTAGTCTTGAATTTAGGTCATGGTACTAGCAATACCCTATTTTTATAGCGCAGGTCAATACTTTTTAATCCTGGATGCTGTTTGTCGAGGACAGCATAGATATTTTGGAAGGTTAGTAAACGTTCTCCAAAATTGCGGCTACCCATCTGGATTGTCAGCGGAACAGTACGTAAAGGTTCTGGTGAGCCTGGTTGACGATTAAAGACATTCAGCGGCCAGTTGATTTTCAGATTGAGGGGATCTGAAATATCAATGTGAATAGGTTGAGTAGTCCAGTCGACTATTCTGAATTGACTTTCCAGTTCAAGCTGTGTTTTTGGCAGTTCAGTTTTTTGTGCTGCAGTCATCTGCTGAAATGTTGCCAAAAACCTTAATCCTCTCTCCAAAACAGGTGAATCAAGACGCGAACCCAGCCTGATCGACTGTACAGTCAGACCATCAATAAGCGGCAATATTTTGTGAGGGGAAGCGCGCAGAACATCAATCGGCAATTGTTTGAGTAGTCGCTGATTTTCACCGATCAGCACGTACTTTGTTTTTGCCAGCGCCGCAGGTGAAAAAATATTTGTTTTTTGTGAAATTTTAAGCAGTGCGACTGGCTTATATTCAGTAAGAATAAGGTGTACTTCGTCAGGAAATTTTCTGCGTATATCTGCTTTTTGCACGATAGGATGTGTTTGTAAACGTGCCGCGAGCCGGTAGGGCTGGAGGTCAGTCAAACGCTGTCCCTGATGCAGTCCGCTCATTCTTAGCACTTCAACATTGTCCAACAATTGGTTACCTTTAATCAGGACCTTTGTAATAGGTTGTTGAAAAAATGTCTGTCCAACCCAAACGCTGCCTCCGGCCAACCATAAAATAAAAACAAAACCACTGACTCCAATAATTTTTTGAATCAGCCAGCGGACTTTCATCCGCAGAAATGCCGGTTCATTTTCTACGAAATACGACGGAACCCAAGAATTTCTGTAACCCGGGTCAGCATTCGGTTTGCGAAGTTTTACTGGAAGTCCAGGGATTGGATTACTACGGTTTTTCCGGACGCTCGTAGAGGATGTCCGAAGTCTCCGTACGGCGGGTCTTCGATTTGATTGTCGTTTGAGATCCTGCATGGAAAATCAAAACTTTCAGTTGAAGTAAGACAGTTCAGTTTTATCAGTCAGTAACTCTAAAGGTTGTGGGCAACAACCTCTTTACATTCAACTGCTGAAAATTAGCTTTATACTGAACTCTGCAGGATTTGAACCTCCGGCTCCAAATAAATGGAATGCTTGCTAAGAACAGTTTCCCGGACAGTATCTATCAATGCTAAAATATCTGCGGACGAAGCTTTTCCAAGGTTTACAATAAAATTTGCATGGATCGGACTGATTTGAGCGTCTCCGCACATTTTAGCTTTCAATCCGCAATCTTCTATCAAACGTGCGGCAAAATCTCCGGGAGGATTTTTAAAAACTGAACCGCAGCTCGGTTGATTGCAAGGTTGATTATCTCTCCGGAATTGCTGACATTCGAGCAGTTTTTTTTCAACACTTTCGGGATCATCTTGCTGGAGTTTAAAAACGGCGCGGGTGATAATTTTTCCATAATTACCATTAAGTTCAGAAAAGCGATAACGAAATTCAAGATCATCCCGCAATGAAGTGTGTAAATTGCCTTCCATGTCCATCCACTCTGCCTGCATTAAAAATTCCGCAGTTTCACCTCCGTGCGCACCTGCGTTCATGGCAACCGCCCCACCTATCGTTCCGGGAATGCCGATTAAAAATTCCATCCCGGACCATCCCTGAGTTACACAGCGTTGAGCAAATGTCACATCAGCCAGAGCTGCTCCAGCGGAAACTTCATTGTTTTTACGTGATGGATTGTTGTTTTCGAGGGGCTCCCAGCTTTTGAACTCTCCGCTCAAATGCAAGATTATTCCGGGCCAGGATGAATCTGGAATGAGCAGGTTGGAACCTTTACCAAGGATAAACCAGGGAATGCGGTATTTGCTGATGAAGGGTAGTAAGAAGCTTAAATCGGTGACATTGACTACATCAATCAAGCATTCTGCAACTCCGCCAATACGCCAGGTATTGAAACGCTTCAGAGATTCTTTACGCCGTAAGCGTGAAGTTAGAGGAGTTTCCTCCAGCGTCTCCAGCCATTCCGGTTGCTCCTCGCCTGGCATTTTTTCCTTAATGTTTATATTTTGAAGGCTCAGAACTGTCAGCATATACCTCGCTGGGCCTTTTTGAATAGAGTTCTTCTAATTTGTAATACTTGCGTATTTCCGGATGAAACACATGCAGGATAATGTTTCCGTAATCTAAAAGCACCCAGTTTCCTTCCCGCTCACCTTCGAGTCCCAGTGAAATTTCTCCTTCCTGCTTTAAATTATATTCCACATTTTGAGCAATACTTCTGCAGTGTAACTGAGAGCGACCCTGGCAGACTAGCAGATAATCCGCCAGACTGGAACGTTTCTTTGCATCTATGAAAACGATTTCTTCGGCCTTTTCGTCACTCAGTAAGTCCAACATCCGCTTGATTAAAACTCGATCTGAGTCATCAGCAATTGCATTTTCCAAATCTATTTCAGTTGCGTTAAGTCCAAATGAAGTGTCATTTTCTGAATTAATGTTCATTTTTTTGTTTTAGTAAGTAATTTTAGTTTTTGAGAGAGAGTTCAAGATAAAGACTTATAAATGGTGTTCTCATAATAGTCTATAAATCACAATTTGTCATTTCAGCATCAGGACTTATAACAATAAAAACAGCGTTGACAACTTCGTGAATCTGACCCAAATGAAACTTTTCTCAATGTCGGTTAAGCAAAAAAGTCTGAGTTAGAAAATAGAGTTGAAAAATTAACAGACTTGTTCGTCAGCCTCCGCGGCTAAATAATTACGGCCCTGCCAAGTATTTTTTGTTGCTAGGTAATCGTCAATATATTGAGTTGGCCGCATTTTTTCACGTGTCCATGCCGGAGCAATCAACTCTTCCCAGCGTGAGGCGACTGCTGCCAGGCGGTGCACGGCAATTTTCGGAGAAAGGTTTTCAAGAAATATACATACTTTACGTGTATATTCTTCCAACTCCAAAGGCACAAATCGGGATTCTCGATACAGCTTTTCCAGTGGAGTATTCTTAAGTACATGTAGGTTGTGTAATTTTACCCCGTCAACTTTGTGTTCTGATAATATTTCCGCTGTTTCTCGAATTTGCTGATCAGTTTCACCCGGAAGACCAAACATCAAATGCACACACAAATTCACTCCAGAGACTGCTTTCAATTTGCGGATTGCCTTCAGAGAAGATGCGCTGTCGTGTCCACGTGAAAGGAAAATAAGTTGAGCGTCATCTAAAGTCTGTACACCAAGTTCCACGGAAAGATAGTGCTCCCGCGCTATTTCAGCAAATTTACGCAGCACCCTTTCTGGCAAACAATCCGGACGGGTTCCCACCACTAGCCCTACCACATCCTTTTCCTCTAAAGCCAGTTGATAGAGAGCTTCCAACTCCTTAAAACGGCCAAAGGTATTGGTGTAAGCCTGAAAATAGATCAAAAACTTCTCTGCTCGATATCGCTTACGGATTGCCTCACGGTTAATTTGGATTTGTTTCCTAATCGGCTGATCGCCCTGCTGATGATAAGCCGCGGAACCCCACTCATCACAAAAAATGCAGACTTTCATGCCGTTGCGACCTTCTCTGTTTGGACAGGAATCAGCGACTGAAACACTTACCTTGTATACTTTTTCACCAAATTGTTCACGATAGTGCTGGCTAAGCGGATGGTAACGCTTACCATGTTCAAACGGAGGGATTTGCTGCATGAATATTTAACTCTCAGTGGCGGAGATTTGCTGCAAATATATATTTGATGGTTGCTTTAAAACGTGAATTAAAAAATAGACAGATGATACGAAACAGATACTTTCAGTGACCTGAATTATAATGTCCACTAACGCTAAAAGTCAAAAACAGCTTTGCTCTCAGAAAAATATGCTTAATGAATTTATGGAAGCAAATTTGCGTCTACAACCCAATCCGTCAGTAACTGGTTGGTACGGTTTGTTTCAATCTCTCTGCCGTTCAGTAAAACCCTGACAACCTGAGTGTTTCCAAGGATCAACAGATAATTATCTTTTGCTTCCCACTGCTGAATTTCATCTGCTTCAATTCGATAATCTTCGATTTCTTTTCCATCAACTGAAATGCTGATCCAAGTTCCTTCTGAAGCTTCCACTTCAAGTGTAAGAGGCTCTGCAGCAGTTTGTACTATTTCCGGTTCTATATTTTCGGTGGTCTCTGTTGGCTTTTGGTCTACAGTAGAAACCTCAGTGGAGTTTTCAGGTTCTTCAGGGGGTGAATCGACCACCAGCACAGTTTCTTGAATTTTAGCAACAACGGTTTGTTCCGGTTCTGTGACAGGTTCCACTTCAACGATAGTTTGTTCTGGATTTGTAGCATTGTCTTCCGCAAGGAAAAAAGGCTCCTGTACAAAATAGAGAGAATAGAATAAGTATCCACCAAGTAAAATGACTAAAATTGTAAAAGCATTTCGAGTTGGTTGGGACTCTTTGCTTGCGAAGACAGGTCTAAGGCTTTTAGTGTTAAGCTCATCATCCGGATCTTCTAACTTAAGAAGATTATCTATTTTCTCGACAATTTCGGTTTTGTCTAAGTCTAAAAACTGGCAGTAGTTACGCACCAGTCCACGGAAAAACACTGGACTAGGACCATTCCCCGGTTTCCCTTCTTCGATGGCTTCCAGAATTCTGACACTGATATGAAGGTGGCCTGAAACGCTTTCAAGAGAAAGTTTATTGGCAATTCGTGCTTCCCGAATTTTTTGACAGAGCAGTTGAAGTGACTCTACTTCCTGAGGAAATTGAGGTTCTTTCTGTAGAGTGTCTTTTTCGATATTATTCCTAGGCATTCAGGATCTCAGGATAGACTGTAACCAAAACGGGTTAAAAATGTGTCAAAGGACATGGATTTAACAGCATTATGTTGATAAAGCAAATGCAAAGCAGAACTCATGATCTCAGCAGGGTATTTTCTGACAGAAAAACCGGAGGCATCTTCTGAGAGACTTTTTTTTACTAATTCCTGGTAAGGCAGAAGACTTGAGCCTGCATGGGTTTCCATTAACTGCAAAACTTCCGCACATATTTCATCATAATGTCTGTCAGCTATTATTGACTCATCCAGTTGATAATATAGAAAAGAATGAAGCAGATACTGACGTATTTTTTGTTGAATCAATTCACTCATTCATTTCCTGTGCTTTATTAAGCGAGAACAATCTGCATTGTTAATTATTACATACAGGAAGCATGAAGGCCATTTATTCTCGCATAAAACGGAAAGATATTCGTTTTTTAGCAATTTTTTTCGGGGGATTTTTCTTTCAAAAGTGTTTTAAGAGATTATTTGAAGATGATTTTTTCAAGCATATTTAAGCATAAGTTTCGAAGATCATCCGGAATAGACTTGTTTTTCTCATGTTAATTTGTGAGTATTATGAGTTTCGGTTCGTGTTTTAGGCGGACAGGAGTGAATTTTTACAACAGTTTCCGGATTTAATTCGTTACCCTAACAGGAGCAAAATATGGCAAGCGATAAGGTACTTCACCTTGAGGATTCCAACTTTGAAGAAGAAACGAAAACGGGCTATGCGCTTATTGATTTTTGGGCAACTTGGTGCGGTCCGTGCGTAGCATTGGCTCCGTTGATTGATGAAATTGCCGGAAGCATGGATGGTAAACTAAAGGTATGTAAGCTTGATGTTGACAAAAATATGCAGACTGCAGCACGCTTCGGAGTCCGTGGAATTCCTTATATTGTCCTGCTAAAAGACGGCAAAGAAGTCGACAGCGTAACTGGTAATGATCCCTCCCGCGTACGTGCGCTGGCAGAACAAGCAAACAGCTAACGCTTCCGAAAAACTCCCGTGCCCTCTGCACAAAACTGGTTACTCCTGCTAACCTATGACGGAACCTGCTATCAAGGCTGGCAGGTTCAATTAAATTTACCCACCATTGAAGACACACTTGAACAAGCTGTAAAACGCTTGACCGGTGAATCAGTAAAAGTTCACGGAGCGGGACGAACTGACTCCGGAGTTCATGCCCTTAATTTTACAGCAAATTTTAAGACTTCTACAGAAAACTTTAAAACTCCGGAAAAGTGGCGTATTGCGCTTAATGCAGTTTTACCGAACGATATTGTCGTAAAATTCGTGCAAACTGTTTCTCCGGATTTTCACGCGAGGCACAGTGCAATCCGAAAACGTTACCGCTACCTTATCTGCAACCTTCCTTATCAGCCAGCCTTTTCCCGCAAGCAAAGCTGGTGGATTAATCAGCCTTTAGACATAAAGAGGATGGAGCAAGCAGCGCAAATATTAATCGGAGAGCACGATTTTTCCGCATTTCGCGCCGCAAATTGTTCTTCTCCAAGTCCGCTTAAAAATATTCGTGAAATATTGATCAGCAAAAAGCGTTTCCGCTACTCTACCCTGCAAATTGAATTTGAAGCAAATTCGTTTCTGCAGCATATGGTACGTATAATTACCGGAACTTTGGTTGAAGTAGGGCAGGGCCGTAAAAACGTTGATGATGTTGCTGAAGCTCTTGAAAGCGGTCAACGCAAGTTAGCCGGAATTACCGCACCGGCCCATGGACTGTATTCCTTGAATGTGATTTATCCGCAGGGAATGATCAAATGGCCAAAGGAAGTGATTGATAATTAAGAGATAAATCTATGGAATTTAATCTTCAATCTGACTTCAAACCAGCCGGAGATCAACCTCAGGCAATTGAGACTTTGGTGAATGGTGTTGAACAAAAACATAAACATCAGGTTTTGTTGGGAATTACCGGTTCTGGAAAAACATTCGCAATGGCAAATGTAGTTCAACAGCTACAGCGTCCCACCCTGGTTATTGCACATAATAAAACCCTTGCAGCCCAGCTTTATAACGAATTCCAAAATTTCTTCCCCGAAAATGCAGTCGAATATTTTGTTAGTTATTATGACTACTATCAGCCGGAAGCTTACGTTCCGAGCCGCGATCTTTACATCGAAAAAGACACAGCGCTAAATGATAACCTTGACCGCCTACGCTTGTCGGCAACTCGTTCTCTGCTGGAGCGCAGAGATGTACTGATTGTCGCCAGTGTGTCCTGCATTTACGGAATTGGGTCGCCGGAAAAATATGAAAAAATGCTGCTGATATTTAAAGTGGGAGAACGCCTTTCAAGGCAGGTTATTGTAGCGAGACTGGTAGAGTTACTTTATACCAGAAACGATATTGACTTTCATAGAGGAACTTTTCGGGTACGTGGCGATGTGATAGATATTTATCTGGCGGAAGCAGAATCTGCAATTCGATTGGAACTGTTTGGCGATGAAATTGAAAGTCTTGTCCGCTTCGATCCTTTGACAGGGAAAAAGCAAATGTCATATCAGCATTTTGTTATTTATCCCGCTTCGCACTATGTCGCGCCTGCAGAACATGTTCCGGAAACTTTACGTTTAATCCGGGAAGAACTCCGTGAACGTCTCGAAGACCTCCATGCAAACAATAAAATTCTGGAAGCTCAGCGCCTTTTGCAGCGCACGGAGTATGATCTAGAAATGATTGAACAAACCGGTTCCTGTTCCGGAATTGAAAATTACAGCCGTATCATGGATCGGCGCGCGGCCGGAACTCCTCCCGCCACTTTGCTCAATTATTTTCCGGATGATTCTTTGATATTTATCGACGAAAGTCACATGACTCTGCCTCAACTTAGAGCGATGTACCGCGGGGATTATTCGAGAAAATCTACCCTTGTTGAACACGGATTCCGGCTGCCTTCTGCAGTGGATAACCGGCCGTTGCAGTTTCCTGAATTTGTGGAGTTTCCGCAAAGATTGATTTATGTTTCTGCAACTCCGGGAGATTATGAAATGGAGGAGACAGAAGGACAAATGGCGGAACTTGTGGTGCGTCCCACAGGTTTGCTTGAACCGGTAATTGAAATACGACCGGTGCTCGGTCAGGTGGATGATATGCTGCATGAAATACGTCTGCGGGCCAAACGCAAGGAGCGTGTGCTTGTCACCACACTCACTAAACGTATGGCAGAAGACCTCACGGAATATTATAACGATCTTGATGTGAGAGTACGCTATATCCACTCAGATGTGGATGTGGTGGAACGAACCCAAATTTTACACGATCTAAGGGCGGGTGAATTTGACGTTTTGGTAGGAATAAACCTTCTGCGCGAAGGTTTGGATTTGCCGGAAGTATCGCTGGTCGGGATTTTTGATGCGGATAAAGAGGGATTTTTGCGATCAGTACGTTCACTTGTTCAAACCTCCGGACGCGCCTCACGTAATGTCAACGGACTTGTAATCATGTATGCAGACAGGGTTACAGCATCAATGCAAATCACACTCGACCTCACTGATTCACGCCGTAAGAAACAGGTAGCTTACAATAAAAAACACGGTATTGTTCCGAAAACTATTTTCCGGAAAATCGCACCGTCCTTTGCGCCTGTTGAAATGAATGACATGCTGGAAAGCGATTCTTACACTGCAGAAGAAAGTCCAGTCTACGAAACAGTGATTAAAATGGAAGAAAAAATTGCTGAATTTGAGAATGAAATGCGTGAAGCAGCGGAATCACTCGAATTTGAACGTGCGGCTGAATTACGTGACCGAATTGCTGAATTGCGGAAGAAGATAGCAGGTTGAAAAATCTTAGTTAGAGAACAAAGGTACAACTTTTTCCCAACTGCATCAACGACGAAGTTTGAGATACTCACTTTTTGGAGAGAGCAACCTCCTCAAACAAATACATTTCTGCGGTAACCTTTCCGCTAAAAAGGATTTTAATTGAATTTAATTAATACTGAAAGTAACTTTGCTGTGTAACGTCACAGTTTAACCGGTTCGCATTGCAGGAACTCGGCTATCGTGTATTAAGGGTCGGAGAAAATTTTCGAAACGTTCAGGAATATATGCCATGTTATAACTGTTGTCATAATAGTGAATACGTTCCACCCGGTACAGATCAGCTAATGTAAATTCCTTTTCCTGCTCTTTAAATTCATAGTATTGGTCGGCAATTTTTGCTGCCAGGAGCAATCCATCCAATAAACCCAGATAGTATCCCACAAGTTTTACATTAATTGATTTAAATTTATTATCTTTCTCAGGATAAACATCATCAATAAATTTTAGTAACATGTTTTGATTAATGTTGGGGATTATTCCAAATTGGGTTGGTCTCTCATGTGGCTTAAAGAATCCAGCCCTCGTCTCAACAAATTCCGCAAAGTCACTCAATTGGAAATTATTATTTCCGTAAAGGAATAAAACCATTAAATCTTTTCCATTTTTAAAATGAGCAAAAAAATTGGAGGTTTGACTGAATGCAATCTGGCGCTTCAAAGTAATTCCTGTGAAACAAGTTAATCCACTATCAGTTGTAAATTGGTATGCATGGGCATCCGTATCATCATCTGCAAAACCTGAAGCAACAGCATAATCTCCTAATGGAGTCCCTGGAAATGGTGAATAGAGTGCATTCCAATAGTAATCTTCTTTTCCGAAGTTTGATGAACAAACAAGTTCCAGGCAAGTTAAAGATTCTTGAATAGGATCATCGTAATAAAACTCTTCCCCTTTTTTATCAATCAGAGACAGTTTACTTTGGATAGGGTTCACTACTTGAGAAGGTCGTAATACTGGTAGTCCAACAATGGATTGCGTCCGCAATGGGATATTACTGTCTTTCACATTATGAATTGCATCCAGTATGGTATCGTTGTTTTCATGGCGATCAAGAAGGAGTTTTCTGATTTTTGGATTTCCGGACTCAATAGCCATTGAAATCCCAGCAACAAGTCCTTTATCAGAAATCATTTCAATTCGCTCTTTTCCTTTCTTTCCTGCTAACATTGCGGGTCTAGCTTGAATATAGAAAGGGATTCCTACCCTTTCTAACCATTGATTTTTCAGTTGGCCCCACCATTTCATATTATTTAAAGAAATATCTGCCTGATCAAATACAGCTGTCGTTTTTACACCGTATATATGATCCAAAGCAAGAATTTCCTCTCCCTCTTGGACAACGGTTTCCAATAATCTATCTTGAATAATACTGGGTGGCCTCACACCCACTTCACTATATGCTTCACGCAGGTTATCAATAAGGGAACTCACATAACAATAAGTACACGAATAACTACACCCCAAAGCAGTCAAAATGGATTTAATTCTACTTAATGCATATTTTTTTGTTTCATCCGAGAATTCAAAAGTATCCTTATAAAACTTTCCCCTGTCCATTCTTGGAATATTGGCGTAGGGCATTGGATCGTGATAAATTCCGGGACTATAAAGACCGAGTAAAATATCTCTGAAAATGTTAATACCTTTTCCTCTAACGACATATTCCCCTCCTCGTTCCCAGGAATCTTTAAAGTTGTAGTTATTATAATGCCCCCCAATAATGACAGGAGCATAAACCAATTTATTCCCCTCATAAACAGGACCATTTGATTCTCGAACCATTCCTTTTAATAGTTTATCTGCAGTTTTAAAATCTGAAATATTTTTCTTAGTAATTGATCGAGCCTTGTCCATTTTGTACTGTATAAGCCATTCGAAAACATAAGTTGTCAAACCTGTGTAAAGGCTTATCCCTAACCATTCTGGCTGATTTTTTTCAATTGCCTCAAGAGTGAGATGGACATTTTGAGGTCCTACTAAAAGATAGTAGGGGATTCCATTCATTTCTCTTACTACTCCTCCTAATGCCATCAGAGTAATATTTTCGATCTCGCTCATATCATGCCCCATTAGCAAAACTCTTGGCTTAAATGAGGGCCGAACTGATGTCAAATGGGTTTTATACCCATCCCAATTGGTAGTCACGTGTGCAGGAGCATAGAGAGTATTTTTATATTTAGTAAGATCTTTGATTATTGGAAGCTCAAAAGAAGTGGGAAAACCCATTGGGTTTTCCATAATATCTTTACTCTTAGGAAGATCAGTTAACATACGTATTTAAATTATATAAGTTTATTATTCTAATAATTTAATTAATAATATCGATATTCTATTTAGAATCTAATAATGCAGACATCTACAAATAACTTTAGGTATCATAATAGCCTGATTATAAATTAACAGTGAACTACCTAGTATAAATACTATAATATTATGTTTCTTAAAACACATTTCAGAAACGCAAGGAAACATTTCACCTCAAAGCATAACTCAAGACCTAACATTATCACCATAAAATCTGGAATATCCCAAGCGAATTTCTTCTTGATCAATTTTGATTTTATTATTTTCCAGCATTGAGCCGTCTTCTTGGATAGACCATCAGGGAAGTAAAAATAATATAACATATTGATAATTATAAACTATTACAATTTTTATTATGATTTCTATCATTTTTCTTTGGGGAGTAATCCTGTTCTGTTCCATTCCTTTAGGTCTTTTTATTTTAAATAATTTGAAAGTGAGTTTTTTATCTCGCTCTTTTGATAAATTAATTATTTCATTCTGGATTGGGATTTCAATTATTGGGTTAATTCAACTTTTCCTTTCTGGATGGTTTGTACTAACCTTTTGGTTTCCTCTCGCTTTTAGTCTACTATCTCTCTCTTTGATACAAAATACACAGATAAAGTTAGAATTAAAGATTTGGTGGAAAAACTTTTTTCTTCAGAAAAGTATTTTTTGGGGAGGAGTTTTTTTACTATTTTCATCAGCATTTTATATGGTCGGTTCTCCAATTGTTTGGGACGATACTGGCGGATACCATATAGGAAACATTGAATGGCTTTCTCAATATGGAATAACCTATGGAATTGGTCTGATTCATAACAGACTAGCATTGTTATCTTCATGGAATACTGTGATAGCTACATTCAATCATGGTGTATTTGAACACCGGGTGTTTTCAATTACAAATGGGCTTGTACTTTTTCTTTTACTATTACAAATCGCAGTTTTATTGAAACGACTTTCTTCAAATCATATTAAAACAAGTGATTCTTACCTCTTAATTATTTTAGGATCCGTTTTAATGATATCCCTATATAAGAAGATGTTTCACTCTGCTACTTCAGATATAGCTAATTATTTTGTAACGATATTTGTTTCTTGGCTAATCGTACTACTTTTAGAAGCAAGAAAAAAAAATAAAAGAGCAGTGATGGGAATACAGTTACCATTTCTTATTGCCACTTTTGCAGTCGGATATAAATTTACTATAGTTCCAGTTGTGGTGGTCAGTTTTGTTTTATATTTCTTTCTCAGTAAAAGTAAAATCAAATCTTTATTCTTTTCTTTTCTTTTAGGTTTTGTGGTTTTAGGTATGATAGCTTCTTCGGGGTATAAAGCTTCTGGCTGTTTCTGGTTTCCAGTTCCTATATGCATAGAGGCTCCATGGAGTCTTGGGGAGCATGAAGCCTATCTTTTTTCAAAAGAAACCTACGATTCTGCCATAAATGCTTTAGAACGTGTACCAGAAGATAAAATTAATTCTATATCATGGATTTGGTATTGGGCAAAAGCCACAAAATCTAACTTTGTTGGTTTTATTCTTGTCTTGTTATCTGCACTACTAGTGCTTAAGGGGATTATGATCAAGTCTGAAGAGAGACACCCTGCTATGTATTGGCTTTTTGGCATGGGTGTTTTCGGGATCATATTTTTATTATTAACAGCCCCTGACCCAAGGTTCAATTGGAGCTATTTCCTCATAATACCCGCAACTTCCCCAATGATATTTTCAGTAGATATCCTGAAAAAATCATGGTTTAGCCTTTCATATCTTTCTGCATTCATGCTTACGAGTATTTTTATTGTAAGTGTCTCTTTCAAAAAAGATCCATTATTTTATGAAAAAGAATTATTACACTTAATTGAAACAAGACAAATAAAAACAGAGCTAAGTTCTGGTTTTATTATCCCACCTAAAGTCATTCCTTTTTCACAAACTAGGTCTAGTCACACAGAGTTTGAACTAGTACCTTTTAAGCTTATTAAAAAGAAAGCTGGTGATTTAAATTATTATCTTCCTAAAACAGGTAACTCTTGCTGGATTGCCCGTCTTCCTTGCGCAAATCTTATTATTAAGAGGAAGTTAAAGTTAAAAAATCCTAAAGTGGGTCTTTTAGAAGGGATTGTCAAGCAGTAGCTTTAAATATTAACTATTTAGCAAAGAAATTACTTCTCCCCAAACAGCGTCGACATTTACATTTGCAATACAAGGTGCGGGATCTCCTTTTTTGATTGGATAAATACAATTCCAATTGCAGCCAAAACAGGGCATTTTATGAAAAACTTCTTTAAGATTATTGGTCTGCCCAGTCAAATCCGGATAAGGTACAAAGCGGCCGAAATGTCCTCCACCCACAATGCAGACTGATGGCGTACCAACGGCTGAAGAGAGATAAACTACTCCTGTGTCATTACTTATTGTCAGTCGACTTTGACTTAACAAACCAGCCAATTCCACCAGTGTTGTCTGGCCGCATAAATTTTGAAGAGGTGCATCACATTGTTTAAGGATTTGCTCACCAAGACTGTGCTCTTGCTTTGCTCCACAAATGACCCCTTCCCATCCTGTTTTCCGGAAAACTTTTGTAGCAATATCTGAAAAATATGATGGTGGCCATTCTTTGCCATCAACTGCCCCACTTGTTCCAGGTACAAGAATGTAAAATATTTTTTCTCTCCACTCGGATGAAAGCCAAAGTTCATGTATATCAAGCTGGGGATAGCCAGTTATGTGCGAATAATTAGATAACCCTGAAAAAAATTCAGCATTGCGTTCTAATTCTGCCATGGGCCTGGTGGAGACAGGTATCAGTTCAGTGTGCCAACTATCCGCTATAAACTTTTTTAACCAGTTGCGGTTCCCCATATCTCCAACAGAACTTATTTTCCGAGTGGCTTTACTGGCCCGAACTAATGAATCCCCATGATAAAATTCCCGTGAAAACGTAGGTTGAATCGCAATTTGCGCTCCAAAGCTACGGATTTTCTGGAGAAGAATCCACCGATAACCGGAAAATGTTTTGAATTGCTTGACATCGATCGGAATCACCTTGTCCCAATATGGTAGTTCCTCCGCCAAGTCACACCACAATGCATTGCCCACCAAAATAATTCTATATTTATCGGGAGTATATAATTTACGATATTCTTTAGCAGTGTCCAGCCACATCACAAAATCACCAATTGCATCTTGACGAATCAATAGCACGACCTCCAAGCGGTTTTTATGCGGAGATGGCGTTTTCCACAAAGCTAAGCTATCATACAAACAATATAACAGAGTTTTGATAATGATGTAGTAGTTCTTCAAGGTATTCATGAAACAGGAACCTTTAATTTTTCATAGTCTATCCATGTTAACGATTTCATTCTTTTTTGAATCAAAGGAGTTATGAATTTGGAAACTTTCGTCATAAATTTGAAGGAGGATGGCAAGAGTTTTTTCTCGGTAAATAAATGAATGTTTTGGCCGTTTGTGTAGAAAAAAAGATTGTATTTTTTTGCAAGAAACTCAAAAGTTTTTTTCTGGAAAAAACCGATATGCTGTCCATGCTCGGTGCTATAGTACCACCAATCGTCAGGTAGCGGTGTTGGTTCCGGAATAAATTCTGTAGACAGCAAGATATTACGGGAAATGCTCAGTAATTTTTCTAATTCCGCTAGCGGATCTGCAAAATGCTCGAAAGCCTCAAAACATGTCAGTAGCTCAACATTAGTATTATCTGACTCCGAAAACTCAAATCCTTGAGCAAATAGATTTTCTGTGTGTTTGTCTTGCCAATAAAAGTCAAATCCAACATCTCGCATCAAGCGCACAAACACCCCATAGCCACCTCCATAATCCAGAAATATTTTTTTCTTATCAAACAAAAAATAAATCAATGTAGCTGCAATATTTTTTAACCACAAATTTCGCATTATCATGCCAGTATCGGAATCATTGATTGGAGTGTTATAAGCTTCATCCAGCCAATATGGCTCCTCGGTTTGTACATATCCGCACTGTGAACAGTTGCAGTATTTAACAGAATATTTATCTAATATAACTGTTGAAAAAATGGCTTCAGTTTGCATTTTACAAACACGACAGACCGTGGAGAGCATCGTTTTATTTATCGGAGAAATTCTATTTTTCATACCCGGTTTTGCAAAATATACTTCAAATTGGCTTTAAGAAAGTGATAAAAATTGATTGGCCTTCCCCAAAAAGAAGGAGACCGGAATTCCGCAAACAATAAAAACAAACGATTAGTGAAACTAGTCTCAGTCAAGTCTGGTTTTTCCTCACTTTCTATTTCATATATAACTTGCGCACAAAAACGCTTCCAGTTGAAATGTTTGTCCAGTGAGGCTAAATTCTCCTGTTGCCATTTTTTCAAATTAACTTCTGAAACTGACTGGAGGTGTTTGATCGTGGTGACCGCATCCTCCATACTGTCTATAGAAATGTTCCTGATGCCAGAAAACCCTTCATATCCGCTCTGTACTGGACAAACCGGAATAAGTCCCCAGGCCATAGCCTCAAGAATTGTTGTAGGGTTAGCGTCTGCAGAACCCACTGTAATCAAAAAATCATATTCTTGAATTAATTCTTTTGCTTCCTTGTTTGAAAAATCGAATTTTCCTAACCCTTTTATATTTTTCAGGGGTTGATTACCTCCCATCCAAGCAAATTCTGTTTCAGGAAGTTTTTCGGAGAGTTTTTCTAAAAATGAAATATTTTTGTACCAAGCAGTATGCCCAATATAAAGAAAACGACGTTTTTCAACCGGATTGAAATGTTCCTTAATAACAGGGAAATCCCCTCGGTCAACAGCTAAGTCTAGATGTACTGTCTTAGGTTCCCAATGTTGAAAAGGTGAATCATTCAATCGGTTCATCCAATAATTGCCTGTGATTGCTAAATAGCGATCACAATTTTTGATAATATTATTCCCAAAAGCATTCTGCCATCCTGTAGAATCTGGACAAAATGGAGCAAGAGCTAGTACACGTTTCCATCCTTTTATGCGGGCACTCATCCTAAAGATCGTGAAAGGATTTGGATGCCAATGTCCTAGTAAAACATCTCCGTCCTCAGGTTTTATGATTTGAAAAGTATCGTAATTGTACGTTATGACTTCACAGTGTTGCTCAAGTGATTTTTTCAGCTGCCGACCTATTGCATCCGGTGTACTGATTTTATTTCCAACAGGGTAAACTAAGTGAACCCGTTTAATATTTTTCACGGAACTAGTTTTCTTAATTGACTTTTCAAATAAGATAGTTTTGTAATTTGATAGCTTTTTAGCTCTATTTCTTTGTCTGCCTTGACATCTCTCTCCACAATTTTTGGGCTAGTTAAAGGGAATTCTATCTCACTAGTTGGTAATTCGTGATTGTGGTCTTTCGTTTGCGCATGAGCTCCCGTCCATCCGATATTTTGAATCAGATTTTTTGATGAAACAACTACCCTTTGTTTTTTTTGCCAAAGCAAATATTGTAATTGAGTGTCCCACGTATCAATTTCTCCATTCGCCACTGCCTCAAACGCTTTTTGAAAATATTTTATTGGAAGCACATCTGTTCGATTAAAAACATTGATTTTCCAAGTATTATTTTTTTCCATTTGATTTTTCAAATTAGAATCATATCCTTCAAGAGAACGCCTCCATCCAGCCCAGCCCCACACCCGCAAGTATCTTGAAAAAAAGTACGAAGCACTTGGTTTGTAGTCTAATTCATTGGAGTAGAATCCGCAAATTGCTCCAACTTGTTTGTCGTACCGGAATTCCTCCAGCAATTCTTGACAAAACTGGAAAAAACTTTGACTGGGCAGGCAGTCATCTTCAAGAATAATTCCTTCCGGCTCATTTTCAAAAAACCAGGCAATTGCTTGACTAACAGCTAGTCGGCAGCCAAGATTCTGATCTTGAAAAAGAGTTTTTACTTCACAGTCCCAATCCACGTTTGTGGCAATAGATCTCACAAATTCACAAATTTCATTTTCATTTGATTGTTCTGGTCGAGGGCCATCTCCAGCAACATATAAACGCGGCGGTTGTGCTTGTCTAATCTCTGAAAATACTTGCTGCGTAGTGTCTGGGCGGTTGAAAATCAAAAACAGCACAGGTGTGGTGAAGGTGGTGTTAGGGACAAAAGTGCCTCTGTCGGTTTTCAATGTCATCTTCCTCTGATTATAGTTTTATGGAACGTTCTTTTATATGCACCATAAATGCTAAGCGATTTTGCCGCCATCAAAAAATTATGTCGTGTTTTTTTAAAAAAAGACAAACTCAAAAAACCCACTGTACCTTGTGCCACCAACGTAGCAATAGCAGCACCTTTGATGCCATAAATTGGAATCAACCATAAATTGAACCCCACATTTAGTAATGCTCCCAGGATTGTTCTGAAAAATAAATAACGTTGAAGATTTTCTGCAATCAACCATTTTGAGCTGGCAATACCCAGCGTGACAAAAACTCCAGCCCAAATATATATACGCAGGACATCAGCAGCTTCTTGAAAATCTATTCCGTAAAGTATTAAAATAACCCAATCTGCAAGCAGAGTGGTTGGCAGAGCAACTGCTATAGAAGACCACACCATGAGGTCATAGAGATTTTGAACTCTTTTATCGTAAAGTGTTTTACTTTTTATTTTTGCCTCAATAACAGCAGGAAAGAGTGACGCGATCAGAGCGGTTGGCAAAAAATACCAAGCCTCGCAGAGTTTAACTGCCGCCGCATAAACTCCAACGGCTTTTGCATCTAGCATTTCCTTAAGCATGACTTGATCAATTTTCATGTAAACCGAAACCACCATCCCAGCAAATATAAGTGGCCATGCGTCTATCATTAGTTTCTTTGCCTCTGTCCACCTAAAAGAAAAAAACGGGAACCACCCGATTTTCCAGTGATACACCAGCAAGAATAATACTGCAACTACAGCCTGATCCAGCATCAAAGCGAAGGCAAACCAAATGAGTTCTGCCTGGTTCCAAACGAGATAGATTTTGAAAAGGGAAGTTAGGATCAACTGAATTGCTTGTGCACGAACCGCAAATTTAGATTGAACCTGGGATTGAAAATAAAAGTCAACTACATTTGTAGACTGGAAGAGGAAGCCGAATGTTATCAAGGCTATCATCCAATAGGTCTGTTCATCCTCTGTCTTAAAATGTAGTGCCGCTGCTATAGCAATTCCCATTACTACTGTGCCACAAACTTTTAACCAAAATACAGTTCCAAGTAAATTTTTACGTTGTTTCGGACGTTTTACTAATTCTCGCACAAGGATGTCGTCTAATCCAAAAGAAGCCAGTGAACTGAATAACCAAACAAAACTCAGTGTGTAACTCAGTAAACCAAAGCGTTCAGGTCCAAGATAACGAGCGACGTAAATACCGACAAATAGTGAAACAACCATCCGGAGCACCCGCTCACCCAAAAGCCAGGAAGTGTTTGCAAAGTATTTACGGAAACCTGGACGTGCGAATAAGTTGGGCATTAATTTCATGAGGATTTTTAGATTGTGCGAAGCATTTAATTCAAAACCGTTTCAAGCAATGCCATGTGCTTTTTTAAGGAGGTTTCCCAGGTGAATTTAATC
>Ga0233426_10000268_pt1 | contig 58821 bp, 49 predicted proteins | sample SI_118_April2016_6_FD_179875 | JGI IMG/M metagenome (GOLD analysis project Ga0233426, IMG submission 179875) | Seawater microbial communities from Saanich Inlet, British Columbia, Canada - SI_118_April2016_10_MG | ecosystem: Environmental > Aquatic > Marine > Inlet | place: Canada: British... | reverse complement strand
TCCGTCGTCGTAAGTTTTGTCGTTTTACTGCTGAAGGCACTAAGCAAATCGATTATAAAGATTTGGAAACCTTAAAAGCCTATATTTCTGAAACAGGTAAAATCGTTCCTAGCCGTATTACCGGTACAAAAGCTAAGTATCAGCGCCAATTGTCTACGGCAATTAAGCGCGCACGTTACTTAGCCTTAGTGCCTTATACGGACGGTCACGATAGGTAATATATGATGCGCGCCCTAGCTGAGTTTATGATGCGTGGGCGGCTTCAGGCAGGAACAGTCGCTATACTGGGGTATCTTATCCCACTGCTGGCACCTGTTGCCGTTGCGCTAACCACATTGCGTAAGGGCGGCACCGAAGGCATTATTATTTTGCTAGTTGGTGCTTCGCCGGCGCTACTGTCCATGTGGTTTGGTGAGGCTAACTCGCTGATTACATGGATGGCATTATTGTCATTAAGTGTGGTGTATGTGGCGGCATTAACGTTACGAATCACCATCTCATTACAGCTAATGATGTTTGCTGTAATGGGGTTGGCAGCAGTGGTGGCGCTAATGACCTTATCGGTTGCGCCAAATGTTGTTGATACGATGTCCGACAATGTGATGCAGCAGGTAGCTGCCCTAGAAAAGCAGGGTGAGCAAGATCCGCAATCAATGATGCCTTTGTTAACATTGGCAAGTGCGGTAGGAATGTCGGGGCTATTAGCTTACATTCTTGCGGTAAATGGATTGATTGGTGTATTCCTAGGTCGTTGGATGCAGGCATTAGCCTACAATCCCAATGGTTTTGGTGAAGAGTTTCGCGGTTTACGCTTAGGTATTGGTTTTTCGGCAGCATGCTTTTTAGGTAATGTATTGCTGAGTTACCAAGGTGATGAGTATTGGTGGTGGTCGAATATTTTGGCTGTTCCATTGTTGCTGGTTGCTGCTGCCGTCGCACACGAAGCGATTCGCATTAAGGGTTTGGGCGTTCAGTGGTTAGTACTGTTTTATGTTGTCGCATTAATGATGATGCCAGTGGTCATGAGTATTGGTTTTCTAGATGCGTGGATAAATTTTCGCGATAGACTGCAAAAAAAGCAGTAGTCGCATAAAAAATTACATTAAAGAGGATTGCGAGATGGAAGTTATTCTACTCGAAAAAGTGGGTAAATTAGGTGGTATTGGTGATAAAGTCGCGGTTAAAGCGGGCTTTGGTCGTAACTATTTAATCCCTCAAGGTAAAGCTTTGTCGGCAACTGCGGCAAACGTAGCAGTGTTTGAAGAGCGTCGTGCTGAGCTTGAAGCGGCTGAAGCGGCAAGCAAAAGTGCAGCTCAAGCACGTGCTGACCAGTTGGTTGATCTTGAGCTTACTATCACCTCAAGTGCCGGTGAAGAAGGTAAGCTATTTGGTTCTATCGGTACTCGCGATATTGCTGATGCCATCACTGCTGCTGGTGTTGAAGTTGAAAAATCAGAAGTTCGTTTACCTGAAGGCGCATTGCGCAACGTAGGTGAGTACGAGATTGATATTCAAGTACACAGTGAAGTCACTCAAGCGATTACATTAATCGTTGCTGCTGAGTAAATGGCTGAATAAAAAGTAAGCGCATTTTTATTGTGATACTTAACTGAAAGCGTTTGGTGCTTTGAGTTAGTTGAGATCAATAAAGTGACAATATCAAAGCACTGCTGACAACCGTTGGTAGTGCTTTTTTTGTGCGTGCTGTATTATCTCCCTCCTAATAATTATTCCACTACTTTTAAAAGCTGATACCCATTATGTACCCACAGGACATGCTGCCCATCGATGATATGCCCACGACTGAATATGCAGACGTGTCGTCGTCGGTACAGCCTTTACCGCACTCGCCGGAAGCAGAGCAGGCCGTTTTAGGTGGCTTGATGTTAGCGAATAACTTTTATGATGCGGTGGCAGAAGTCGTTCAGGATGGTGATTTCTTTAAAGAAACTCATCAACAAATATTCAATGCGATTAATAGGCTTGCCGAAGCCGAGCAGCCTTTCGATATTATTACCTTATCCGAAGAGCTGGATCGCCATGATGAGCTAGAGCGCGTCGGTGGTATTACTTACCTATCGGAAGTCGCAAAAAACACGCCTAGTGCGGCTAATATCAGCGCTTATGCACGTATCGTGCGAGAGCATGCGACTATTAGGCAGCTCATCCGTGTAGCTAACGATATTTCTCGCTTAGGTTATGATTCGTCGGGTTTAGATGCGAACGACTTATTGCAGCTTGCCGAAAAGCGCGTATTAGAAATTGCCGAAGGCCGCCCTAAAGAAGGTGGGTTAGAATCGATGGAAGGCTTGTTAAAAAGTACCGTCGAACGTATTGATAAGCTGTTCCGCTCTAAGAGTGACATCACTGGTTTGAGTAGTGGTTTGCTTGATTTAGATAAGCGGACAGCGGGTTGGCAAGGTGGCGAATTGATTATTCTTGCGGCACGCCCCTCTATGGGTAAAACCGCCTTGGCGCTTAATTTTGTTGAGTCTGCTGTGTTTACGCAAAAGAAACCGGTGCTGGTATTTAGTATGGAGATGCCGTCGGAATCATTAATCATGCGAATGATTTCATCGGTAGGCCGTATTGATCAAACCAAAATTCGTAACGGACAGCTCACCGAAGAAGACTGGCCAAAGCTGTCCACTGCTGTGCAAAAAATGAAAGGCGCTCCCTTATTTATTGATGACACCGCAGCGCTAACCCCACAAGATATGCGTGCGCGTATTCGTCGCACCGCGCGAGAGCATGGTGAGCCGGGGCTAATCATGGTGGATTATTTACAGTTGATGCAGGTAGCGGGTGCCAGTGAGGGGCGAACTCAAGAAATATCCGAAATTTCTCGTTCACTAAAAGCCTTAGCAAAAGAATACAACTGTCCGGTAATTGCCTTATCGCAGCTTAACCGTGGTGTAGAGCAGCGCCCGAATAAGCGCCCAATGAATTCCGATCTACGTGAATCCGGAGCCATCGAGCAGGATGCCGATGTGATTTTATTTATCTATCGCGACGATTATTACAACGAAGACAGCCCCGAAAAAGGCATCGCCGAATTAATTATCGGCAAACAACGTAACGGTGAAATCGGTACTTGCCGCGCGGCCTTTGTGGGTAAATACACCCGCTTTGAAAATCTCGCACCGGATTATGTTCAGCCGGAGTATTGATAGCCCTTATCCATACTCGGGCTTGATTTATTTCTTTTTAAAGCCTTTCTTTTTTGCCCCCGGACGGTTATCCCATTGCCCGCCACGCGCCTGCTGAAACTGTCCTTTTTTCGCTGGGATAGCTTTGCGTCTGCCAGTTTTGTCTACTGCAGGTACTAGGCATTTTTCGCCGTCACCAATCAAATCAGTACGTTTCATTTCGGTTAATGATGCGCGAATATCATCCCAATTTTTTTCATCGTGATAGCGTAGGTAAGACTTGTGTAGGCGACGTTGCTTTAAGTTGCGTGCGGTAAACATTTTTTTGGTTTTGTATGTCAGTTTTTTGAGCGGATTGCGGCCGCTGTGATACATCGCGGTGGCAAGCGCCATCGGCGATGGATAAAACGTTTGCACTTGGTCGGCGCGGAATTTATTTTTCTTTAACCAGAGCGCTAAATTAAGCATGTCGCTATCTTCACTGCCCGGATGTGCTGCAATAAAGTAAGGAATTAAATACTGTTTCTTACCGGCTTCTTTGGAGTATTTATCGAATAGCACTTTGAACTTGTCATAAGCGCCCATGCCGGGTTTCATCATCATCGATAAGGTTTTGTCTTCGGTATGCTCCGGTGCAATTTTCAAATATCCGCCCACATGGTGGGTGACTAATTCTTTTACATACTCCTCATCTAAGATGGCAAGGTCGTAACGTAAGCCCGAGGCAATTGAGATGCGTTTAATGCCGGGGATCGCGCGTGCTTTACGGTATAAGTTGGTGGTTGGGCTGTGGTCGGTAATTAAATTTTTGCACACGCCGGGAAATACGCAAGAAAGGCGGCGGCAGTTGGCTTGCGTGACATCGTCTTTACAGTTTAAGAAGTACATATTGGCAGTGGGGCCGCCAAGGTCAGAAATAGAGCCGGTAAAGTTAGGCACTTGGTCGCGAATTTTTTCGATCTCGCGTAATACGGACTCTTCCGATCGGCTTTGAATAATACGGCCTTCATGTTCGGTAATCGAGCAGAATGTGCAGCCGCCAAAACAACCGCGCATAATATTTACTGAGGTGCTAATCATGCTATACGCAGGAATATTGGCTTCGCCATAGCTTGGATGTGGCCGGCGCTGAAACGGTAGGTCAAATACGCCGTCCATTTCTTCGGTTTTTAACGGGATTGGCGGTGGGTTAACCCACACCTCTCGGTAGCCATGTTTTTGTACTAAAGGCCGTGCATTATGTGGGTTCGCTTCTTGGTGTAATACACGAGACGCATGAGCGTACAAAGCCGAATCTGAGCGGACCTTTTCGAAAGAAGGTAAGCGAACATAGGTTTTATCTTCATCCAATTTCACTTTACGCTGTAACGGCATAGGGATGATTTTGATAGGTTCGGGTATAGGTTCGGGGACAGTTTCGGGAATAACCTCTTCCACGATGTTAATTACATCATCGCTAGTGTTGTCTTTTCTGTCGACGCTAATGCCCAGCTTTTCCTCGGTGCTTTTTTCGCTACAAGAGCTAGGCGATTGGTCGTATTCGTAAGGGTTGGGAATCTTGTCGATATTGCCCGGCCAGTCAATACGCGTGGAATCGACTTCGCTCCAGCCCTCAGGGAGTGTTTTACGTGAAATGGTGGTGCCGCGAATGTTTAGCAGTTCGTCAACTTTACGTCCGTGCGCGAGTTGGTGGGCGACTTCAGCGATAGCGCGTTCAGCATTACCGTAAAGTAATATGTCAGCAGTAGAATCGATCAGAACCGAGCGACGTACTTCGTCACTCCAGTAATCGTATTGCGCTATGCGGCGTAAGCTAGCTTCAATGCCACCGATCACGACAGGTATATTTTTGTAGGCTTCTTTACAGCGTTGCGAATACACGGTGACGGCGCGATCAGGGCGTTTACCGGCTTCGCCATTGGTCGTGTAGGCGTCGTCGTTACGCACTTTGAGGTCGGCGGTGTACTTATTGATCATCGAGTCCATATTGCCGGAGGTGACGCCAAAGAATAAATTGGGTTCGCCCAGCGTTTTGAAATCAGCGGCGCTTTTCCAGTCTGGTTGCGCAATAATGCCCACGCGGAATCCTTGGGATTCTAAAAACCGCCCCATGACCGCCATGCCAAAACTGGGGTGATCAACATAGGCATCGCCGGTGATGATGATAATGTCACAGCTGTCCCAGCCAAGTTCATCCATTTCGGCGCGACTCATCGGTAAATATGGAGCTGCACCAAAACATTCAGCCCAATATTTAGGGTACTGAAATAAATGGGGTGCTTTTGCTAAGCCAGTTTTAGCCATGATAATGTCGTCTTTTTAAGCGGAAGTGATGGAGGAAAATTGCGGCAGCCATTTTCGCACACTTATTGACCATAAGTAAGTGAAATTCAGATCATTATCTATCGTGTAATCTCTCATTGGATAGCAATTTACGTAGCGGCTTATGTAACGGAAACAGATGTCTAATTCGTCAGTAGGCAGCGCTTTTCCTCCTTGGTTGCAGGGCGTGTAGTCACGGTGTATCATCGCCGCCCTTGTTGATAATCTGTACACATATTATGCAAATTTTTCGTCATATTCAGTCTTTACGAGAATCCCTTGATGCTGAGCGGCAGGCAGGTAAGCGTATTGGTTTTGTACCGACGATGGGGAATCTGCATAGCGGTCATTTAGCTCTGGTGAATAGAGCTAAAGCGGAATGTGATGTGGTAGTGGCGAGTATTTTTGTGAATCGCTTACAGTTTGGCTTGAATGAAGACTGGGATCAGTATCCACGTACCTTTAATGATGATTGCCAGAAGTTGATCGAGAACCATTGTGATTACTTGTTCTTCCCTGAAGAAAAGGAGATCTACCCAAATGGCATGGATGGACAGACAAGAGTTGTAGTGCCGAGCATGACGGATATGCTATGTGGTGCAAGTCGGCCCGGGCATTTTGAAGGGGTGACAACGGTAGTGAGTAAGTTGTTTAATATTGTGCAGCCTCATGCCGCGGTATTTGGTTTAAAAGATTACCAGCAAATTGCGGTGATTCGCCGCATGGTGCAAGACTTGTGTATGCCGGTGGATATTATTGCCGGTGACATAGTGCGTGAAGCAGACGGCTTGGCGATGAGCTCACGCAACAATTTTATCGGCAGTAATGAGCGGCCTAAAGCCAATCAGCTCCACGAAAGTTTGTTGTGGACTAAGGAAAAAATTACCAATGGGCAGCGTGATTATCTTGTGCTGGAAGCTGAGGCCAAGTCACAGATTATTGCCGCCGGTTTTCGTGTGGATTATTTTCAGATCTGTAGCAGTGATACCTTAATGCCTGCAGCAGAAGATGATGGCAGGGTGACCATATTAGGCGCGATGTATACTCAGTCGGCACGTTTGATTGACAATGTATCTTTATAGGTAAATGTCGTTCTAGGTAAGTGCTATTGTAGATGAGTGTCGTTGTAAATATTGATAACTGTTCTGTGATAAATATTTTTTAATGTTTACCGTAATAGGTAAATAATTTTTTCATTTTTCTTGATAGTGAATAAGATAAATTATGCAAACAACTTTGCTAAAAGGTAAGTTACATATGGCGTGCGTCACGCAGGCCGAACTTTGGTACGACGGCTCATGCGCGATCGATGAAGATTTAGTTGCGTTGGCGGGATTTCGTGAGTTCGAACAAATTGATATTTATAATGTGAGCAATGGTGAGCGTTTTACCACCTACGTTATTTTAGCGGAAGCGGGTTCGGGTACGATTTCGTTGAATGGTGCTGCTGCGCGCAAAGTGCAAGTCGGTGATCGCATTATTATTGCGGCTTATGGACAATTCGATGAGACTGAGTTGGATACCTTTAAGCCATGTCTTGTATATCTTAGCGAAGAAAATCGAGTCGAGCGTACGGCAAATACTATTCCACTTCAAAAAGACTAGCCTACTTCACGGTAGAGTGTGAAGAGCATGACAGCCATGTTGCTAACATGGCTGTCACGTTTGCTGCTACTGGCGAATGCCTTCAATATGTAATTCCATAAACACAGATGTTGATGTTGGCCCTAAGCTTTTTTTAAAATTAAAGTCTTTTAGTACTAGCTCAGTAGTCCCTGTAAATCCCGCTAAGTATTTATTTTTACGCTCCCCTTCTGCAATTTTTATCGCATCAATGACGATGTTTTGAGTGACGCCATTCAGCGTTAGTTTTCCTTCTATATCCAGTTTTCCGTTATCTTTTTCAATGAATCTTGTGCTTTCAAATATGGCTTGAGGGTGGTCGGCTACATTTAAAAAGTCATCGCTGCGTAAATGTTTATCCCTTTTTGCGTGGTTTGAATCAATGCTTGCTGTGTCTATAGTTACCTTGATTGAAGAGTCTTGGATTTTATCTTTATCGTAATTAAATGATCCGTCAAATGTATTGAATCGACCGGTCAGCCAAGAAAATCCTGCGTGCATAATTTTAAAGTTGATAGACGCATGGGCACCTTTGGTGTCTATGACATATTCAGCAGCGGAAATAGTATGGCTAAAAATGACAATAGAGCTAGCGGCGAGTAATTGAATGAATTGTTTTTTCATGTTGTTCTCCAGAGGGTTAAGTTAAAGTATTTTTCTTAATGTATTGTCTTTATTGATGACGTGATGTTTTAGTGCAGCTAGGCCATGTACTACTACAAGGCATACGGTAAGCCACGCTGCCCAGTGATGTAAAAATCCTGCGATATCTGCTTGCAAAGGGTGAAATGAGCCTGCCGAAGGTATGTAAAACCAATCAAATACAGGTAATGATCGACCATCAGCCGTAGGGATGAGGTACCCGGTGATGCATAACAAAATGCAAAGTAGATAAAGTAGGTAATGTGTAGCGGTGGCGAGTTTTTTTTCTACAATGAGTAGCGAGGCTGAAAACTTTGGTGGTTGGCTATAGAGCCTCCATCCGAGACGAACCATGATAAGTATGGCAAATAGTACGCCTAAGCCTTCATGGATATAAGGTGCTTCATCGTACCAATGGTCATCGTAATCTAACTCTACCATCCACAGCCCGAGGCCAAAGAGTAGTGTGAGCACGGGTAGTGTCAGCCAATGAAAAAACTTAGCTAGCCAGCCGTAATGATCGGATGTGTTTTTTATCATAAATACTTTTTGCCAACGAGATAAAACAGTAGCGAAGAGTATTCATGATAAAACTGATGGAGAGCTGATTCCTGTAAGGAAAATGTAGAGTCGTTGCTATATGTTTGTTGAGCGTCTGGTAAATGGTTACGTGTGTAGAATATTTGCTAATCCGACGGTGAGTTTTAACCCGCCTAATATTGCGCTATTTTCTAACTTAATCGTCCCGTGATGTGTATTCACAATATTCTGAACAATGCTAAGGCCTAATCCTGCGCCATCGGACTGATGATGTTTGCCTCGGTAAAACTTGTTTAGCAGCTGTTGTTTTTCAGTATTTTCAACGCCTCTGCCGCTGTCTTCTATGGTAATAATCGTGTCATTACCTATTTGGTTAATCGCGATGATAATAGTGCAATGCTTATTGCGTTCTTGTCCATATTTGAAGGCATTGTCAATGATGTTTCGCAGCAAGACTTCAATAGATAGTGGGTCGGCATTAACGAGTAGACTATTTTCTCAACTCATGGTGATATCTACGTGGCTGTCACTGACTAAAAAATCAGAAATAATTAAGCGAGTCAGTTCACAAATATCAAAAATGCTATTGTCTTTTTGTGTCTGTTGCCGATTGTGGTTCTTGGCAAGACTGATGACTTGATTAGCGACCCTTATCGTTCTGAGAGCTGATTTTTTTACTGGTGTCAGTTGATGATTGTTATCTTCAAAGTTGATGCTTTGAATTTGCGCAATAAGAGCGGTGATGGGTGTCCTTATTTCGTGCGAGCAAGTATCTAAAAATTGCCTTTCTTTTTCTAATTGATTACGCAAGTTAGCAATCAGTTGGTTAATGGCGTTGACTAAAGGGGCTAGCTCTTTTGTTGTTACTTTTTCGTGAACGTCTATTTGTGTGTTTTCTGGTAGGTTGGATACGGTTGTTGCAAGATCATCTACAGGTCGCAGCCCAGATCGAATGGAGAAATAAATTCCCATTGTTGTTGCTAAGAAAATAAGTAATAAGGGAATAGATATTGAGGCGACGAGACGGCGAGCAGCATAGAGTCTTTCCGAGTCTTTAAAGCCAATAGCTACACAAATGTTATTGCGGCAGTGGGTGCTAATAATCCACTTTTTATCCATGTGTTCGTAGAGGTATGTTTGTGTGTCTATAGGTTTTTTTAAGTCCAGTATATTTTGGTCAATAACTACCTGCTCATCTTGCCATGCAACAATAAATTGATCGCCTGAAACCGGTAGTGAGAGAGTTTGTATTGTTTGGCGCGATAGAATATTTACCCAGTGGGATGCTGACTGTTGAGTGTGTTCGTAGAGATAGTTTCTTGATCCTGATTTAACCAGTAATTTAGTGGTTAATGTTGCCGCCACCCATACTATTAAAAATAAACAGCCGATACGTATGAGTAAGCGATTTCTTAGTGACTGTTGTGGGGAGGATTGATGTGATGAGTGCTGTGAAGCTTGGGAATGAGATACCCGACCCCGCGAATGGTTTTTATTAATTCCGGCCACAATTTTTTTCTCAGTTGTGAAACATAAACTTCTATGGTGTTTTCTTCTATCTCCTTATCCCATCGATAAAGAGCATCGATAATTTGTTGCTTTGTCTTTACCTGTCCTTGTGATTCTAGTAAGTATTGTAGTAGACGAAAGTGACTAAGTAATAGAGAGACGGGTTTTTCCTCAACGTAGGCTTGTATGGATGCGGGATCGAGCGCTAGGTTTTGGTAATGGATAATCGGTGCTGTTCGCCCCATTTTACGGCGCAATAATGCTCTGACTCTTGCGATGAGCTCATCCATGTCGAAAGGCTTGACGAGATAGTCATCTGCCCCGCTATCTAGACCCAAAACAACCGCTTTGGGCTCATCTCTAGCGGTTAATACCATCACCGGAAAATCAATAGACTGCCGGCGTAAATCGGAGAGAAATGAGAGCCCATCACCGTCGGGTAAGCCTAAATCGAGAATCAATAAGCCGACGTTTTGGTCTGTAGCGGCAATGCGTGCAGATTGAATGGTCGAACTATGTTCAACCTCAATACCGGTATTGCGTATTTTACGGATAATGCCGTCGGCGATACTTTGATCATCCTCAACAAGCAATATTTTCATTAGATACCTATCATCTTAATTGGTGGAATAATATAGTAAAAAACTGATCTGATGCTGATTTTTATCATCAGCGTATAGCCATGATGAGGTGTTTAGATAACGTTTATAAATGTTTACCACCGAAAATGATGAATGATGAATGAGGGGTGCAACGTGAAGTGTGTAGTGTCGATAGTGGTAGCGAAGCCAGTTCTATGGCTGTGTTTATTATTCGTTACATCATGTTCTTACGGGATTAATAGTGAATTTATCGCAGTGGTTAAATTGGGTGATGTTGAATCTGCAAAGAGAATGCTTAAGCGCCGCTTTATTCATTTGGAATCTGTGGATAGTGAGGGCAATAGTCCATTGCTTATTGCGGGTGAGCAGCATGACTGGGAGATGTTTGAGCTATTGCTAGCACATGGCGCCAATATTAATGCACTCAATGCAAGAGACCGAGATCTGCTGAATACGGCGGTTAAAATACAATCACCTTCACTTGCCTTGAACGCGATTCGTGCAGGTATTCATGTCAATACATTTACACCAAGTTACCAAGGTTCAGCACTGATTTATGCTTCAGCTCAGGGGCAGGTGGATATTGTCAATGCGTTAATTGCGGCGGGAGCATTTATTGATCGACAAAATAACCTTGGGTGGACGGCATTACTAGAGGCGGTTATTTTGGGTGATGGCTCGATGCCTTATCAAACCATTGTTAAAGCTTTATTGCAGGCTGGTGCGAATAAAGCTATTACCGATAAATTTGGATATACGGCGTTACATCATGCGACTCGTCTAGGGTATGAAGAAATTAGTCACCTATTAATACATTGCAATGAGTCAGTGTGTTCTTAATGAGTAAGACGCTTTTTGTGAGCGACATCACAACTAGATGGCATTTTTTAACTGAGCATTTTTAGGTAACGATTATTTGACTAAAGTAGGGTAGTGTAGTTGTTGAGATATGGCGATTTACTTAGTACGCTAGAGTCTCAAAAAAATAATGATTATTAACGACTATTATCAGGAAATACCATGTCTTCTGTTTACCCCGTTTTAGATGCTGTTAAAGCAAGCGCTCACATAGATCCAGAACAATACCGTACGCTTTATGAACAATCAGTGAATGACCCAGATACTTTTTGGGCAGAGCAAGCGACACAGTTTTTAACATGGCAAAAGCCGTGGACGAATGTCTGTGAATCGGATGTGCACAAAGGCATTGCCCGCTGGTTTGATGGAGGACAGTTAAATGTCAGCGAAAACTGCATTGATCGTCATCTGCCTACACGAGCAGAACAAACCGCCATTATTTGGGAAGGTGATGACCCTAGCGATGACCAAAACATTACTTATGCCGCCTTACATGAGGCCGTATGCCGTTTAGCGAATGTGTTAAAAGCTCGTGGCGTGAAAAAAGGCGATCGCGTTTGTTTATATCTACCCATGATCCCCGAAGCCGCCTACGCCATGCTGGCTTGTGCGCGTATTGGCGCAGTACATTCCATCGTATTTGGTGGCTTTTCACCAGAAGCCTTAGGTGATCGTATTCTTGATGCTGATTGCCAAGTGGTTATTACCGCTGATGAAGGTCTGCGTGGTGGCAAGAGCATTCCGCTAAAAGCCAATGCCGATAAAGCCTTGGCGCGATGCCCGAATGTACATACGTGTTTAGTTGTGAAAAGAACGGGTGGCGACATTCAGTGGGATCAGAGTCGTGATGTTTGGTACGAGGAAGCGGTTGCCGCTGCGGATACCCAATGTGTACCCGAAGCGATGGAGGCAGAAGATCCATTATTTATCTTGTACACATCAGGTTCTACCGGCCAACCAAAAGGGGTGTTACACACCACAGCAGGTTATTTATTACAGGCCGCAATGACGCATAAATATGTGTTCGATTATCAAGAAGGTGAGGTCTATTGGTGTACAGCCGATGTGGGTTGGGTGACAGGGCATTCGTATATTGTGTATGGGCCGCTAACCAATGGCGCAACCTCGTTAATGTTTGAAGGCGTACCTAATTATCCCAGCCCTTCACGCTGCTGGGATATTGTGGATAAACATAAGGTCGCGATTTTTTATACCGCACCAACGGCGATTCGCGCCTTAATGGGCGCAGGTGATGAATGGGTAACACAATCGTCTCGTCAGAGTTTACGTATTTTAGGTACGGTCGGTGAGCCGATTAATCCAGAAGCATGGCAGTGGTATCACACGGTTGTCGGTGAAGAGCGTTGTCCGATTATGGATACGTGGTGGCAAACGGAAACCGGCGCACATATGTTAACGCCATTACCGGGCGCGACAGATTTAAAACCGGGTTCGGCCACCTTACCGTTCTTTGGTGTACAGCCCGCTATCCTCGACGAAAATGCACAAGAGATCGAAGGTGAGGGTGCAGGCAGTTTGGTGATAAAAGCCTCATGGCCAAGTCAGATCCGCAGTGTGTATGGTGATCATCAGCGCTTAATTGATACCTATTTTACGACTTATCCGGGTTACTACTTTACTGGCGATGGTGCGCGACGTGATGCCGATGGTTATTATTGGATTACTGGCCGTATGGATGATGTGCTCAATGTTAGTGGGCATCGCTTGGGAACTGCGGAAATCGAAAGTGCCTTAGTGCTTCACGAAAAAGTCGCGGAGTCTGCGGTAGTGGGTTACGAGCACAATATTAAAGGCCAAGGTATTTATGCTTACGTCACATTGATGGACGGTGAAGCGCCTAGTGATGACATCAAAAAAGAATTAGTGAAGTTATGCGTACAGCAAATTGGCCCTATCGCCAAACCGGATTTAATTCAGTGGGCACCGGGTTTACCAAAAACGCGTTCAGGTAAAATTATGCGGCGTATTTTGCGCAAAATTGCTACCAACGAAATCGACAGTTTAGGTGATACCTCTACATTGGCAGATCCATCGGTTGTTGACGAATTAATTGAAAATCGATTAGTAAAATAAGTCTCTCTGCTCTAACACGAGAGGCTTTGCTTGTTATCTAATTGTTATATGAAGAGGCTGTATGAGAAGGTTGTATCAAGGCCTCATATAAAGAGATAAGAGAATGAAAGCTCTCGTGTTAGACGCGCCAAAAAAAATGGTCGTTCGTGAAATGGACGACCCTATTCCTCTTGAAAATCAAACACTCGTTAAGATTGTTGCAACAGGTATTGGCGGTAGCGAATATCTTGGTTTTAATAACCCCGGTATTCGCCCATTACCCAATGTGATGGGGCATGGCATTGTGGGTGTTATTGCTAGCAACAACATGTCTAAAAGTGTTGAGCGTGTTGCTGTTTATCCCTTGTCTGGCTGTGGTGACTGTCAATATTGCGGCAACAAGCAAACGCAACTCTGTGAGCAGTGGTCTCTTATTGGTGTGCAAACCCAAGGTGGTTTCGCCGAAAAAATCATCTCCCCAACGGCTAATCTTTTTCCTATCCTAGATAATATATCGTGGGAGCAAGCGGTATTCATAGAGCCTTTCGCCAATTCAGTCAATGCATGGGAGCTATCGCAAGCGACTTCGCACCATTCTGTGGCTATCATCGGTGCAGGTGGATTAGGTTTAGGTCTTGTGGCGTGTGCTCATCGTGCTGGTTGCCAAAACATTACATTAATAGAACCATCTGAATGTCGGCGAACCGCTGCCCACTCGTTGGGTGCTACTGCACTTAAAGAGCGGGCGTCGAAAAATGATATGTCGGCCTTTGACAGTGTATTTGATACCGTAGGGTCAACCGATGCGAAAAATACCGCTATAACGTTAACGAAAAAGCTAGGCACGTGCACTTTTCTTGGTTTCGAAGCTCCGTTGTTAGAAGTAAATGTTTCGGAGGCTATACGCCATCAAAAAATATTGCGTGGTGCATTTGTATTTTCTAAAAAACAGTTTCTTGATGCGATAGCGCTAGTGAGTGTTTGTAAATCCGAGTGGGTGACTATGGTGGAAATGGAAGAGGTTGAGTCGTTACTGAAAAGTTTTTTGTCAGGTGATTTCAACCTTGTTAAGGCAGCTTTACAGCACCGTTAAATCAGATGTATGATTTTTATATGGTTGAAACATAAGAAACAACCACAGGAGAAAAGAAAGGTGGATATTTTTTTTACAACGAATGTATTGCTTGCTTACTCAATTTACATTTTAGGTGTGGCAAGCCCTGGGCCAAGTAATCTTGCGATTATGGCAACCGCAATGGGACGAGGTAGAAAGCAGGCATTGGTATTATCGTTAGGGATTATGCTGGGGTCATTGTTTTGGGACGCCTTGGCGGCTTTTGGATTATCAAATTTACTGGCTAATTACTCGTATGTGTTAGCTGCACTTTATTTGTTGTTTCTCGCCTATAAATCGTTACGTTCTGCTATAAATAGCAATAGCGGCACAATATCAAAGCGCCCACTTAATAATTTTTTAATGCTTTGGGTGTCATTAGTAGATACTGTAGCATCAAGTTCTCCCTCTTTTATGGCGTCATTTAAGCCACCATATGTATAACCTCTAGTCATACCAATTTTTAGCGATTTTAAGTCTTCCCAACTATTCCATTCAAGAGCGTCATGCTTGTCTGTCGAGTAAGCAAATAATATAGGGTCATTATAAATAGGTGTAGTGAAGGTCATATATTCTTCTCGTTCCGGAGTTTTCAGAACCATAGGAATAAGATCGATTTCACCTGTTTCTATCTGTTTTAATGCACGCTGCCAGGGTGTGTTCTTGTATTCAATGTCGAGTTCAAGCCGTGAGAACAGCTCGTTCAGTATATCGATGGCTAAGCCGTCAGTAATGTTAGCTTTGTTGTCATCATGAGCAATTTCCCATGGAGCCCAATGTTCAACAACGATAGTTACTTTTTTATTTGCAAAAGCGAGATTTGCCGAAAATATAAAAGAAAGCATTGTTATTGCTTTAATGAATGTTGAAAAAAGTTTTTTCATTTTGTGTGTCCCAGTGTTAAATTGATGCTAATTGTTAGCATCGCCGATTAGGTTTGTTGTACGTTTTATCTTGCTTGTTAAGCCGACCTGCGAAGTCAATAACCCCTACATTAACCAGCATAGTGGCAATCTACGATATGTCGATACAATAAAATTAAACCCTGGCGTGTGTTTTTTTTTATGTGTGATAGTGGTTTTTTTAATGCTTTTAAATAATGGGTGGTTATATTGATGGGTTCAATATAACCACCTTATATGATAAAAAATCACAAAAAACTAAAACTTAACTAGGAAAATATTCCTTCCCCCAACCGGATGCGGCTACTTTTCTTTCGATCATCGAATTAACTTCTTCGGTACTGTATCCCACATCATTAAGTACTTTGTGCGTCGAGTGACCAAAACGTTCTGCGGGTTTTACTGCTTTAATCGTCGATTCTTCAGGTCGTATTGAATAGTGATCGACCTGTGTAACGCAATGTCCACTAGGATGGTCAGGATAGACGGAGAAGGCATAGCTACCTTTATCTATACCGACTTTTCCGTCGGCTATACGACTGTACTCTGTGCGCAATGTTTCAATGGAATGAGGTACGGCGGCGGCGATATTTGCTTGGTGGAGTTGTTTTTCCCAATAAGACGATGGTTTTTTGCTAAAGGCTTTACTTAAAAATTCACCGATGTCATTCGCATGACTCACACCCTTGAGTGCGTCTATGGTTTCTAGTTTATCCAGTTCTGAATGTTTCGAATCCAGAAAGATCCAATCGTCTTCGGTTGCATAAAAATGTGATAGTTCATGATTGCCCAATATTTCTCGTCCAGAGGGTTCGTCAAAAGGTGCACGACCTACGTAGTCGAAGGCAAATGAAATTTGAGCTAGGTTGGTGACGGCGGATAGTGATGTTCTTGCTCTAGTCGCTTCCCCCGTTTTTTTCTGATGATAAAGTGACACCCCCATACTTAAGCCAGCAGCAAAGCCGCAATTCACATCCAGTGTGCCAAGGTGGGCGTGTTCTTCTGGTGTTTCTGGGCCACCAAAGCGGCTCATAATACCGCTATTGGCTTGAATAATATCGTCATAACCAATGTAGTCAGTCTTCGGCCCGCGGCGTGGTCCGCCAAAACAATCTAGTCGACAAAATAATATGCCCGGCTTTATGGCTTGTAAACTTTCGTGATCAAGACCTAATGGTTTTATTTGTCGTTCTGGTGCGTTAATGACCACCATATCAACAGATCGTACTAGGCGATTAAACACTTCTCTGCCTTCTTCTGTGGTGATGTTGACTAGCGCTTTGTCTTTTCCCATGTCGGTTTGAAAGCTAAACAGAATGCCGATAAGTGGATCGTAGAGTGGGGTAACGGGGTCAAGCTTAATGACCTCTGCGCCAAATCGGCTTAAAAAAGCGCAAGAGTGTGGGCCAGCAATCACATTTGTGAGGTCAAGAACGCGCACTCCGTCGAGCCAACCTTTTCCTGTTGCTGGAGAAATGTCGGTGCCTGTTGGGCGGGTGATGGTTTCTTGGTTTTCTATCGTATTGAACTCTGCCAAGGCGTTATCGAAACTAACGTCTTTTCTTGGGCTTGGCGTTAGCATAGCGTCGGCGGTGTCTTCTAGCCAAGCGACAGGCCCCGGTTGTTTCATCATTCCATATTCAGGATCATCAACGTTGACGATAAGCCCCGATGCGTTGGTGTGTTCGTCATTGACCCATTCTTGGGTTGTGCGATGGGGTGCTCCGGGTGTTTGTCCTTCTCCGAAAGCAACTCCCCATTCTTCTGACGTTTTTGTGAGAAATGCCTTTTTCATTTTGACGGATATGATATCTGCCCATTTTTTAGGGAGAGGGTAGACGCCAATCGATGTTTCACCTTCCCATTCACTAATGGGTAAGTGTAAGTTTTTGACCTCTGGTAATCCTTCTTCCAGCAATTCGTCGTAAATTCCCAATAATTGTAGAGCGCGTTTGGCGTGATTGCGGTGAGATGGACAGACACAATAGAACATACGGCCGTCAGCACATTGATAAGTACGATAAAAGGGATCTAGGTACTCTTGTAGATCGTTATAATTCAACCCCATAGGGATGTTGTTATTTTTTCTATGCTCTATTTCATGCTCGCGCATGGTTTTATAGCGCTCTGGCAGTTTATCTACCACGTAAGAATTGTAAGAGAGGCCTTCCATTAATCCCGCACTAATAGGCACTTCAATTTTGTCGCCTCTGCCGGTTTTTTCTCTTTCGTATAATGCAAACACTACGGCGCTGGCAGCTAAGGTCGTGGCGTAAGCCGACCCTAGTGGTAGAGGCGAGTAGCTAGGATTAAGTCCCATTAGGACTCTATTGAAACCCATGTCGGTATACGCGCCTGAGGTTGCGGCAACCACGGCTTCAGTGGCTTTCCACTCTCTGCGCAATTCGTCGTTACTGGCAAAGCCAGGAACAGAGAGGGTAATTAAGCTAGGGTTTTTTAATCGCAACTTAGAAAAATCAATGCCTAAACGTTTCATTACTCCGGGGGTGAAGCTCTCAATAATGACATCAGCTTTGTCTATTAATGCCAACGCGTTAGCTAAGCCAGAAGGACTTTTAAGATCTACATTAATGCAGCGCTTGTTTCTGTTCAAAATAGCATTAGCGGGATGCTCCCATTGGGGGCCTGTAGGAGGGTCAATATGTATAACCGTAGCACCTAGATCAGCTAATACCATAGCGGCAGCTGGCCCTGCAATTTGTTGACCGAAATCGACGATGCGAACGCCGGCCAAGGGTAATTGTTTTTTATTTTTCAATGGTAATTATCCTATCTAAGTCTAATGATTTAAGCCGGTTCTATTACAGTTATTTTTTGAAATAACATTTATTTAGCAGGCCTGAGGCTAGTGTTGTTAGTTTTTATTATTTATCGATAAATATTATGTGTACAACAATAGGGCAAATATTAAGAGCGAAATTAAGGATAATCCATCAATAAATAAATGCCCTTAGGCTAAAATATATTTATGGCTATAGGTTTTATCCGAGTCTTAATCCTTTTTAATCACCTCAGAAGTGAGAATTTTTTTGTAATCATAAAAAAAATAGTGTCTTAGAGTCGTTTTTTATTGCTTTTAAAGGTCTTTAATAGCGATAACAATACTTCGGCTATCAATTATTGTGATATTTCACTTAGTTGGCAGTTTTCATAGGGCTAGATAATAAAACTTAAAACCCACGAAAAGAGATATGTTTATGAACAATAAAAATAAGGTATTGGTGCATGGAGACACTTCGTTTGCACCTTTTCGTCGCGTCACAAGCGATCTGTTTTGTATAGAAATAATAGGGGGACGGTATTGTGAATAATAACCAATTGGTTTCCGATACGGGTATTTTTGAGGGTACTCGTCCTGCAATGATGGTATGTTCAGCGCTCATGATTTTAGCGTTTGTGTTGTTTACAGTGATTGCCCCAGAGTCTGCTAATGCGGTTTATAGTGCAGCCAAAAACTTCATTTCCACCAGTCTAGCGTGGTACTACGTAGGCTTTATTAGCTTATTGTTGATTTTTTGCGGTTGGTTAGCGTTTAGCCGTTTCGGCAATATTCGTTTAGGTAAAGATGATGACCGTCCAGAATTCAGTGCATTTTCATGGTTTTCTATGTTGTTTGGCGCAGGTATTGGTATAGGCATACTTTTTTGGAGTATTGCTGAGCCTATCTATCATTTTCAAAGTAATCCGTTTATAGCGGAAGGTCAGCAATTAACAATAGAGGCTGCTCAAGCGGCCATGCGCATTACTATTTTTCATTGGGGGCTACATGGCTGGGCTTGTTACGTATTGGTCGGCTTGGCGCTAGCATACTTTTCTTACAGAAAAGGCCTGCCACTTTCTATTCGCTCTAGTCTTTACCCTATTTTCGGTGATCGCATTTATGGGCCCATAGGAGATGCCGCCGACCTATTAGCGGTATTTGGTACGGTGTTTGGTATAGCGACTTCACTGGGACTTGGCGCTCAGCAGATGAATGCAGGACTTAATCACTTAATCGGTGTTGATATTTCTGTAGGTAATCAAGTGCTTATCATCGTTGTTATTTCTATTTTTGCGACCGTATCGGCGTTGACTGGTTTGAAGAAAGGCATTCGCATACTCAGCGAGCTGAATATGAAACTGACAATGGTGATACTGGCTCTATTTGTTGTGCTAGGCCCAACCGCGTATTTGCTCGGTGCTTTTTTTACGAATATAGGTGACTATTTAAGCCACGTTGTGGAGCTAGGTTTTTGGATTAATCCTGATGCGGAGAATCAATGGCAGAGCTGGTGGACTATTTTTTACTGGGGCTGGTGGATTGCATGGGCACCGTTTGTAGGAATGTTTATTGCTCGCATATCAAAAGGTCGAACGATTAAAGAATTTATATTGGGTGTGTTGATTACGCCAACAATATTGTCTGTTTTTTGGATTACCATTTTTGGAAATAATGCACTCTATATCGAATTGTTTGGTGAGGGCGGTGTGACAGCCGTGGTCAATAAAGATATTACGATGGCTTTATTCTCTACCATCGAGTTGATGAATGTTGGCGACATAATGACCATTATCATGTCGGTTATTTGTACCGTAATGCTAGTCACTTATTTCGTGACCTCTGCCGATTCGGGGACGTTAGTTCTTTGCACCTTAGTATCAGTGGGGAACAATAATCCAGCTGCTCGCTATAGAGTATTTTGGGGTATGGTCGTTGGTGCTGTTGCGGCTGCGTTACTGTTTGCTGGGGGATTAAAAGCCTTGCAAACCGCTTCTATTGTTGCGGCTCTGCCTTTCTCATTCGTGATGATACTCGCGTCCTATGGGCTTACCAAGTCATTGATGTCTGAGCCTCTTGTGGGCGAACCCAGAATCGCTAGCACGTCTTAGTCTTCATCATAGAAGCTGCTTTTTAAAAATAGAAGCAGCTCTATTTTCTTTCTTCAATCTACATTGATTATTTATTTAACGCTATAAGTGGGGATCAGTATGTCTGCTCAAATAATTTTGCCACGTATTATGCAGGTAGGTGAAAATGCTAGCCAAGATGTATCAACAGTACTACTTAGCTTAGGGTGTAAGCGACCATTAATTATTACCGACAAAATGATGGCGGAACTGGGCTATGTTGATCGCGTTAAGCGTTTTCTTGCTGACGACTCTTTTTCTGTCGATGTTTTTGATAACACGGTTCCTGAACCTACCGTTGACTCTATTCAAGCAGGTGTTAACAAAGTACGTGAAGGCGATTACGACAGCATTATTGCCTTAGGTGGTGGAAGCCCTATTGATAGTGCTAAGGCCATTAGTATTCTCGCCAAGTTCGGTGGCAGTATGCAAGATTACAAATTTCCAAGGATTGTAAATGAAGCAGGCTTGCCGATTATCGCGATACCAACCACCGCAGGAACCGGTAGCGAGGTGACACGTTTCACCATTATTACGGATGAAGTCACAGACGAAAAAATGCTCTGTGTTGGCGTGGGTTTTATGCCGGTTGCGGCCTTGGTGGACTACACCTTAACCTTAAGTTTACCAGCAAGGATTACCGCGGATACCGGAATAGATGCGCTAACCCATGCAATGGAAGCGTATGTCAGTCAAAAAGCTAATCCTTATAGTGATAGCCAGGCGTTATCTGCATTGCGTCTATTGGGGCCCAATCTACGCCACGTGTATCACGATGGCTCTAATAAGCGCGCTCGTGAAGCGATGATGCTGGGATCTACTTTAGCTGGCGTAGCGTTCTCTGCGGCATCGGTTGCGTTGGTTCATGGAATGAGCCGACCCATTGGCGCAGCCTTTCATGTGCCTCACGGCCTTTCAAACGCGATGCTATTACCTATCGTGACAGAATATTCGATTTCGGGTGCGCCAGAGCGTTATGCCGATTGTTCACGAGCGATGGGGGTGGCAATGGATAGTGATAGTGTTGATGTTGCCAATAATAAGCTACTTATTGAGCTGCATAAGCTGAATGAAGAGCTGCAAGTACCTACTCCCAAAGAGTATGGCATAGATCAAAAAACCTTCTTTGATTTGATACCAACAATGGCAGAGCAAGCGCTCGCATCAGGTTCACCGAATAACAATCCCCGTGTACCTAGTGCGGAAGAAGTGGCTGTAATTTACAAGCAGTTGTGGTGAAACATTTTATTTATATTTTTATATTGAGGCAGTTTTTATGAATACAGTAGGACATTTAATCAACGGTGAAATTCGCACAGATAGTGCGCGTACCCAAGATGTTTTTAATCCGGCCACAGGGGTAGCCATTAAAAAAGTCGCACTAGCATCTAAAGAAACAGTTGATGATGCCATTGCTGCTGCTCAAGCTGCTTACCCTGCTTGGCGTAATACGCCCGTAGGAAAACGTGCAGCAGTGATGTTTCGTTTTAAAGCATTACTAGAACAAAACAGCGATAAAATCTGTGCAATGATCGGCGAAGAGCATGGAAAAATTAGCCACGATGCCGCGGGTGAATTACAGCGCGGAATCGAATGTGTTGAATATGCCTGTGGTGTTGCTGAAGTATTAAAAGGTGAACACAGTAAATATGTTGGCCCTAATATAGATAGCTGGAGTGAGTTTCAGCCGTTGGGTGTCGTTACGGGTATTACCCCATTTAACTTTCCAGCGATGGTGCCGTTATGGATGTACCCGATGGCGATTGCTTGCGGCAACTGTTTTATACTAAAACCGTCTGAGCGTGACCCTAGCTCGTCGTTGTATATTGCCCAGTTGTTAAAAGAGGCCGGCTTGCCTGATGGCGTTATGGGTGTAGTCAATGGCGATAAAGAAGTGGTTGATGCACTATTACATGACGATCGTGTAAAAGCGGTAAGCTTTGTTGGCTCTACCCCTATAGCAGAATATATTTACAGTACAGCGAGTGCGAATGGCAAGCGTTGCCAAGCCTTAGGTGGCGCTAAAAACCATGCGATTGTGATGCCAGATGCAGATATTGATAACGCTGTTAATCAATTGTTGGGTGCTTCATGCGGTTCTTCGGGAGAGCGTTGTATGGCGTTGTCAGTTGCTGTGGCAGTGGGTGATGCCGTAGCAGATGCATTAGTATCCAAAATGAAGGTCGCTATGCAGTCACTTAAAGTAGGCGCGTACACGGACAGCAGTAATGATTTTGGTCCGGTGATTACTCGTCAGCATCAGCAAAAAGTGGTGGGATATATCGATAGTGCTGAAAATGATGGCGCGACTATCATGGTCGACGGAAGAAACCCCGTTGTAGAAGGCTATGAAGATGGTTTCTTTGTTGGCGCCACGCTTATTGACCATGTTACAGCGGATATGGAAAGCTATCAGGATGAAATTTTTGGGCCTGTATTACAAGTTGTTCGCGTGCAGACCATGGATGAGGCAATGACCTTAATTAACGACCATGAATATGGTAATGGTACGTGCATTTTTACACGTGATGGCGAGGCGGCACGTTATTTTTCTGATAATATCCAAGTGGGTATGGTCGGTATTAATATACCGCTCCCTGTGCCGGTGGCTTACCATAGCTTTGGCGGATGGAAACGCTCGTTGTTTGGCGATCTGCATGCCTATGGCCCTGACGCTGCACGTTTTTATACTAAGCGAAAAACCATTACCCAGCGTTGGCCGTCTAGTGGTGTTCGTGAAGGTGTCTCTTTTTCTTTTCCAAGCTAGCGGCGCTTGATTTTTTATGCGATAAATTTACGCGTTAAATATATCGCTTTTTTGTAAAAGTTAGAGAGCGGGGCCTAGATTACAAAAACATACCTCTTGAGCTTAATAAACGTATTTTCACAATATGAATTGTGAATGTCTATTTAACTAGAGTAATGATTCATTGGAAAATATTATGGCGAAAAAAAATTTACCCCCGCTCAATTGGTTACGTTCCTTTCAGGTGTCTGCAAAACACATGAATTTTACTTTAGCCGCTGCAGAATTAAACTTGACGCAAGCAGCCATCAGTCAACAAGTGAAAGGATTGGAGAGCAATTTAGGGATTACTCTTTTTAAGCGATTACCTCGTGGTTTGGAATTAACCGAAGCGGGACGTTCGTATTTGCCGGCAGTGAATGAGTCGATCGAGCGTCTTGCGATTGCAACAGATGAGATTTTTGGTAAAGGTCGCGATCGCACGTTAACTATCTGTGTAAATCTCGTCTTTTTTACACATTGGCTTAGCAAACGGCTGAGTCAATTTCGTGAATTATATCCCGATGTGAAATTACGTTTTACGAGTAATATTTGGGTTAACGACCAAAACCATGAAGCCGATATGGAGATTTGTTATGGTAAAGGACAGTGGAAAGGGTTTGTCTCTCATCGTTTAACATGGGATGAGTTGTACCCCGTTTGTAGCCCCTCTTTTTATAAAGAGCATGATTTCCCTGATTCGCCTTCTGCGTTGGATAAAAATGATTTGCTACATGTTATTGGTTATGAAGAAGGCTGGGGATATTGGCTAAATAATATGGGATACAATAATGTTGATTGTTCACAAGGTGTGCAGTTCGACACTTTAATTATGGCGCTTGAAATGTCAGTAATGGGACAAGGTGTTGCGCTAGGAAGAGCTTCATTAGTAAAGGATTTGATTTCTCAAGAAAAGTTAATAGCGCCCTTTGAGCAACGATTAGCTACATCAGAAGCATTTTATCTTTCCAGTCGAGTGACTCATGTAGAACACCCTCACGCCGAAATATTTCGTTCTTGGATAATAGAAGAGGCAGAGAAGTCTAGGTGAAAATAATGAGTATCTCGTTATAGATCTACTCGAACGTCACCAAATAGTAAATGGTTTTATCTCGCCCAGTATCAAGTTCAAACTTTCCATTGATTAATGGATAGGTTTTTCCCGTCCGTATACCGTCATGGTCGAGTACATGAATAGTGCCTTTTCGTGTAAATTGTAATTGCGCTTTTACGGGTTCTAAAATAACGGGGGCTTCACCGGCATTGGCTAATAAATCTCCCACGATATTCATATTGGTATTGTGGGCTCTGGCAATAGCGATAATAATCGCCTCATTATCGGATGCTAGCGTGCCTTTAGGTGATTTTGCAGTGGTGAGAATAACGGAATAAGGTGACTTCGGTTGAATACTTAGATCATCCATCACGTATGTATTGTTTTTGGCAAAACCAATAATGCCTTGTGTACCTTTGCTGTTTACTTCAATAAAACCTTGATGTTTTTTGTCAGAATATGTCCACGTTAATTGTTCGGTTGATGAAGTGATTGTTGTTGATCCATCATCATTTTTACGTTGATATTTTTTTTGCCAATTATCTATGGTAGATATTCCGCGCTCTTTGGTAAACTCTACCAATATTTTCCCTGCTGCTAGTGCGTGGTGGCTGGGAGTTCCGCTAAATGATTTTATATCGTGCCGTTGTTCTGTGGTATGCGTGAAATCGTAATCGTTAGTAATGGCCTGCTGTTTGTTGAGCCGACGAATTGCAATAGGTTCGGCCTCAGTGATATCTTGTCGTAATACCATTCGGCTTAATACTGGGTATAAGCCGATGCCAACAGGTGTTAAGTTATTAAACTTGGAGAAAGAAGGGTTAAGTTGCTTGCTAAACCCCGCACCATTGCTGGCAAAGTGGTAGCTCATATCCCAGCCCTGTAAACCAAAGCCATAAGCAGCAACAATGCTGGTATCAGCTGCTGCCCATTCAGATGGTACGACGGATAACCATTCGCTAAACATAAACGGTTTGCTCGCGACTTGTTGCATCCCAGTTGATAATAAACCGCTACCAGGATTGTCTATCATGGAATTGTTTATCACTGTTAATCCAGATTTCATCGTATGAGCTGGGCTACCTTTTGCGCCACCTTGATAGTTATGCCTATCAATGATGCCTGTTTCTGCATCGCTTAATAAATTTAAAAAATGCGCGCCTTTATTTCCGGCTTGCCAGTTACTGCTAACAATCAATCCTTTGAATCCAGTGTCGCGAATAGCTTTAGTGGCTTTTGCATAATATTTGTTTTGTATTGAAAATAAAAATTCAGCGGTGTCTTGCAGTCGTTTTGCACGATGGCTGCGAGTCACTTGGTTGTCGTGAAACCATGGGCTGGTAACGGGTGTAATGTTTTTTAGTTCTAATTGTTCATTAGGTAACCCGCCTTCGTTTTTAAATGTATCAATGGCTGATCCGCCCCATGCGGTGACTAGGCCGCTATGATTGTTATATTTTTTTATGAGCCATGAGCTAAACTGTTCCGCAAGTATTTTGTGGTAGGTGGGTTGCTTTTTTACATTCGAAATGAAAGTGTAAAAAAATACATCCTCTTCATTTTGAATTTCTATGTATGTTAATGCTGGGTCGTCTGCATACCGCTTTTTAGTATAAGGGTTTTTGTGATTCAATAAGTTGGTGAGTGTATCGATATGTATCTTTTGCACATCTTCTGCAAACCACACTAAGCCTGTGGTCACTGGTTTTTGCGGTTTTGCTTTTACTATTTCGTCGTAAGCAATAAGGGCATCTTTATCTCCTTCGTATACACGTAAATCCCATATAGGGGAAAAGCCATAGCGAATCCCTTTGGTTTTTAATAGTGAAAGCCAGTAGTCAAAACGTTTTAGTTTTTCAGGGTCATATTCGCTAGCTTTTTTTGTAGAGCCGAGTCCTTCCCAGCTGCCATTGCTTAGTTTGTGTAAGCGAATATTGTTGATCCCATATTTTGCAAAAAAGTCGGTGCGTTGTTTTGCTGTTCTTTTAGTGGGAGCAACATGGATGTATTCCACATTAGTTCCCCACGCTTTATAGTCTTTTTTATCGTTTTTTATTTTGTCAGACTGACTCTGCAGAACATGTTCTGGCGCAGTTAGCCAGTCCTGCATGCCTATCTCTACTGCTTTATGGGTATTCTTGGGGGTGAATGAAAACCAGTTTTCATGTTTTATTTTTTGTGGGAGATCCGAGTTACTTTTATAAAATCGAATTGGCTGCTCAGCAATTAATTCGATTTTTTGTTTCTGTGGTTGTAATGGGGTGATGCTATTTCCTGTAAGTTTGAGCCGCGAGCTTTGATGATGGTGGATATCAATGGGAGATGTAAATTTAATGCTCAGCTTTTTTTTGTCTTTTTGATTGAAAAAGTCCATTTGGGTGATGTTGCTGGTGTTCTTGATTTTAAGTGGAATATTGAGTTTAGTTATATTGCCTGTTTGATCACTGACAAGAATATAGCCCTTCTTGAGTGCGTTATTTGGTTTGATGGCTAGAGCAATATAAGTGAGGGGTGTCGTCTGGCTGGCTGTTAGCAGGCTATCAATGCTTAGTGAACCTTTTTTGTTCTCTATGCTGAGATCCCACAAAATGCTTTTCTTGTTTAGGGTGTATTGATAATTGACTCTGTTCTCATTAATGGAGGGTTTTTGTACTTGCTTTACTCCCACCCATCGCCATTGTTCTTTAAATGCAAGTGTGTTGATCGTGACAATGTTTTGGTGTTTTTCATCTAATAAAAAAAAAGTTCCTTTCGCGGTATTCACTAAGCTGTAATCAGCGTTTACCGAGTAAGATAGGATAATAAAAACAAAAGATAGAATGTGAAATAGATATTTCATAAGTGCCTACCGTCAGTAGCTCTGAGTGGGAGAGAAGAATGATTTTGTGTGTGTGGTTAGCGTATGTGGTTATGCGCTAACTCAGTTTTGGTAATGGAGCGCATATAAAAACAGCATAGCTTGCTGTTAGGTTCAGCGTAAAGTCGCTAAGCGTTTCTCGGTAGCGCGTATTATGCCGCTAGCGCTTAAGCCGATACCTTCTAGAATTTTTTCGCGTTTACCATGATCAATAAATGTATCCGGTAGTCCTAACGGTAGCACGGCAGTTGTCAGCCCTTGTTGTGCGATATATTCGCAAACACCGCTGCCTGCACCGCCGGCAATGGCATTTTCTTCTACAGTAACCAATAAACGATGTGATTGAGCCAGTTGTTTGATGACTTCATTGTCAAGAGGCTTGACCCATCGCATGTCGTAAACGGTGGCATTTAGGGTAGTAGCCGCTTCTATGGCTATAGGTAATAAAGTGCCAAAGTTTAAAATGGCTACATTATTCCCTTCATTCATTAGGCGTGCTTTACCGACACTATAACTATCATTTTCTGTGATAGAAGCGGTAGGCAAAATGTCGGCTCCGGTTCCTTTGCCTCGAGGGTAGCGTACAGCGGCAGGGCCGGCGTAATGATAAGCGGAGGAGAGTAACTGGTAGCATTCGTTTTCATCGCTAGGTGCTGCGATAATCATATTGGGAATACAGCGTAAGAATGAAAGGTCAAAACTGCCTGCATGAGTAGGGCCGTCTTCGCCTACAATCCCTGCGCGATCAATACCGAAGGTAACATCTAAGTTTTGTAACGCAACATCGTGTACGAGCTGGTCGTAGCCTCGTTGTAAAAAAGTGGAATAAATGGCGACAACCGGCTTCTGCCCTTCACAAGCCATACCTGCTGCAACGGAGACAGCATGTTGCTCAGCTATCGCAACATCGTAATAACGTTCGGGGAACTGCTCCGAAAACGGTACCATACCAGAGCCTTCACACATTGCAGGTGTAATGCCTACTAGCTTGTCACTCGTGTTCGCCATATCACAAAGCCATTGGCCAAATACATCTTGGTATTTTTTAGCGGTAGATACTGACTTTTCAGTCGTTGGAATACTGACTTTTGGTTCAATTTTATTGAGTGCATGGTAGCCGACAGGGTCGGCTTCGGCAGGAGAGAAACCCTTGCCTTTACGAGTAATAATATGAAGTAACTTAGGGCCTTTAATCGCTTTTAACTTTTCAAAATAATTCACCAGCTCGGGCAAATCATGGCCATCTATTGGGCCAACGTAGTTGAATCCCATTTCTTCGAATAGTGTGCCTGGCGAAACTAGGCCTTTCATATGCTCTTCGGTGCGACGCGCCATTTCCCATGCACGTGGCAGTTTTGTGAGTACTCGCTTACTGTTTTCTCTAAGAGCATTGTAGGACTTACTTGCCCATATTTTCGAAAAGTAAGTGGCTAGGCCGCCTACATTTGGGGATATCGACATATTGTTATCGTTCAAGATAACGAGTAAGTCATTACCTGTGTGAGCACTATGATTGAGTGCCTCAAAGGCCATACCTGCAGTCATTGAGCCATCACCGATAATCGCAACGTGTTTACGTGTCTGACTATCTTGGTCGCCACTCATTTCGCTGCCAATCGCCATGCCTAGAGCGGCGCTGATTGAGGTGCTAGAGTGCCCAACGCCGAAAGTGTCGTAATCGCTTTCTGAACGTTTCGGGAATCCTGATAACCCTTGGTATTGGCGCATAGTAAGCATTTGCTCACGTCGTCCAGTAAGGATTTTGTGGGGGTATGTTTGGTGGCCTACATCCCACACTAAGCGGTCATTGGGTGTGTTATACACATAATGCAACGCAATGGTCAGTTCGACCACACCTAATCCCGCGCCAAAATGCCCACCCGTTTGCCCTACGCAATACAACAAATATTCTCGTATTTGCTGTGCAACCAACGTTAGTTCTTCTGGTTCTAGCTGGCGTAAATCTTCCGGTGAATTGACAGCATCCAGTAAGGGTGTGTCGGGGCGTAACAACGGAATTTCGCTAGATAAAGACATATATGATTTGCTGTAATGGTTGTTTTAGCTATTGGAGAGCATGCAGTTCTTTTGGTAGCCAATAAGGAAAGGGGTGACGTAATGACCCACAAAAATAACGGCTAATTGTAGTCGCTTGTGAAGACCTTTAAAAGTGTTTAAAAGGGTTTATTGGCTGCGCCGATGATTGATTGCGATGTATGGGAGTACTTTCAGATAAATTTAAAGGTATAGAAAGAGGCAGGAAGATATTAAGAGCGGCGGTTGATGATGTAAGCAGATAAGTGGCGCAGGTTGTCTGCGCGGTAGTCAAAACCGCTCAGTGCATCTAACGCTTGCTCATGCAGCGTTTTAGCTTTTTGTTGGGCTGCATCTAGGCCTAAAAGAGCAATATAGGTGGGTTTATTGAGAGCAGCATCTGCACCCTGTTGTTTTCCCAGTGTATGGGTATCTGAGGTGACATCTAAGATATCGTCTTGCACTTGAAACGCGAGGCCAATAGCGTTGGCGTATTCATGTAGTGCTTGCAGCTGACTTTCTGATGCGATGCCAGTGGAGAGTGCCCCTAAGCGAGTGCTGGCGCTAATTAACGCGCCAGTTTTTAAGCGATGCATGGTTTCCAATTGATTGAGTGTCAGTGTTTGTTCGACTGCCGCCAAGTCAATAGATTGGCCGCCGACCATGCCGTTAGCACCGCTGGCGTGGCTTAAGGTATGTAGCATTTGTAACTGTATACTGGGATCTGCATCTACTGCCTCGCAGAGTATATTGAAGGCAAAGGCTTGCAACGCATCACCCGCTAAAATTGCAGTCGCTTCATCGAATGCAATATGACAAGTGGGCTTGCCACGTCGCAAATTATCATCATCCATTGCCGGTAGATCATCGTGTATTAAGCTATAGGCATGAATGGCTTCAACGGCCATTGCTGCATAATCACTGGTAGTTGTTGTCGCTTTACTGATGTCAGATATGGCCTCTGCACTGGCATACACCAACACGGGCCGTACTCTTTTCCCGCCATTAAATAAGCTGTATTTCATGGCGTTAAGTAGCTGTGGATGAGCGTCGTAAGCGGCAATATGATCGATTAATGCGCGATCTATACGCTGGCTACATTCATTAAGGTAATGGCTGAAAGACAAGTATGGCCTCTGATGCTTCTAACAATTTTCGGGTAATTATTTTTTGGTTTAAGAGTGTTGTCTGTAGACGGCGGTCTGTAGGCAATTAATAGGTCTTACTTATCGGTTGCAAATTCAACGGCAGTCATATTGTCATCATCGCCAGTCAAGAGGGCTATTTTTTGCTCGGCTGTCGTCAATTGCTGTTGGCATTCCTTGGTTAAACGAATGCCTTTTTCAAAAGTACTAAGAGACTCCTCTAAAGAAAGGTCGCCGTTTTCTAGTGCGTTGACTAAGTCTTCTAAGGCGTTAATTGACTCTTCGAAATTGATGCTGGTGGTAGCAGCCTGTTCGTCGTTTTTGGGCTTATTTGTCATGGTTTTCAGTTCTGTCATTGGGTAAATCAGTATCGCTGCCTACACTACCAGAGCTGGTGAATAAATTACAGGTTTTACAGGAGAAATGGAAAATAGCAGCTAGACTAAAAAGACAAGTGGTGAAAAAACGAATGACGATAACGAGAGGTAGGGTGTGGATTTAGCAACGCTGATAGGCATTATTGGTGCAATGGTCTTGATTGTAGTCACGATGATGCTCAGTGGTGACATTACGATGTTTGTTAATGTGCCTTCATTCGTCATCGTATTTGGCGGTACGTTTACCGCGGTGATGGCTAAATACGGTCTCTCGCAATACCTTGGCTTTGGCAAGATGATTGGTAAAAGTTTTAAGGGCGGCGATGTTAATTTAGCTGACCTTATTGATGAAATTGTTGCCTTAGCAGACGAAGCCCGCAAAGGCGGCTTATTGGCGCTCGAAGGTAAAGAAGTGAGTAGTGATTTTCTCGGTAAAGGCATTCAGCTATTAGTGGATGGTCATGAGCCGGATGTTGTTAAAGGTATTTTATCTAAAGAAAAAACGGAAGCTGAAAAACGTCACGCAGTGGGTGCGTCTATTTTTACCAATATGGCATCAATGGCTCCTGCAATGGGCATGATTGGTACCTTAATCGGCTTAGTTGCAATGTTGGCTAATATGTCTGACCCCAAGTCTATTGGCCCTGCGATGGCAGTGGCTTTGTTAACCACCTTATATGGCGCGGTATTAGCGAATGGCTTTTGTGATCCTATTGCTGCCAAATTAACTCTTAAAGCTAAAAACGATGTCTTGCTCAAAAACTTGGTGATTGATGCCTTGTTAGCGATTCAAAATGGTCAAAACCCTCGGGTCATTGACAGCATGTTGCGCAATTATCTTCCAGAAGGTAAGCGTGAGACTGCTGAATAGATCGCGCAAGATGAAAGTGTAAGAGAGCTATTGCATGGTTGATGAAGAAGAAGAGTGCGAATGTCCCGAAGGTCTACCTGCGTGGATGGCCACCTTTGCCGACTTGATGTCGTTATTAATGTGCTTCTTCGTGCTGCTTTTATCCTTTTCAGAAATGGATGCCATGAAGTTCAAGCGTTTAGCTGGCTCTATGGCACAAGCATTTGGTGTGCAAACCCAGCTCAAAGTCACGGATGTTCCTAAAGGCACTAGTATTATTGCACGTGAGTTCAGTCCCGCTATCCCAGAGCCGACTCCCATTAATGAAATCTGGCAAAAAACCGCAGATATTACCCAGATGAGCTTAGAGGTCAGGCAAGTTGAAGAATACGATGTAGAAGCCGGTGATATTGATAAAGAAGCGGGTGTTAAATTAAAAATTAAGCAGCAGTTAGAAGAGCTCATCAGGGAAACGCAAAATGATGCGCGAGAACTAGCCAACGATTTACGTGAACAAATAGTCGCCGGTGAAATTGAAATAGAAACCGACGGCCGAAAAATTATTGTGCGTATTCGCGAAAAAGGCTCGTTTCAGTCTGGTTCTCATATTATGAATGATGATTATTATGATGTGATGGATGATATTCGTGAGGCGGTTCTCACAAAACCGGGGAAAATACAGGTGCAGGGTCATACCGACAATATCCCTATTCGCTCTGCACGCTATCGTTCTAATTGGGAGTTATCTACTGCTCGTGCGGTGTCCGTGGCACAAGCATTAATGGATGGTGATGTGGACCCTCGCCGGTTTGAAGTATCGGGTTTTGCTGATACTCAATCTCTAGTTGATAATAACTCAGAAGAAAATAGATCGCGTAATCGACGAGTCGAAATAGTGATACGCCAAGGCTTAGGTGAAGAAATATCTGAAGAAGATAAAGAAATCATCAAAGCGGAAGGACAAGATGTGATGCGTGATCTAGATATCAATCCAGATTATTTATTCGAATTACAACCAGATGAGATATTTTAAAAACGACGAATAATAAGCGTTGTTTTCAGAGGCTGCAGCATGCAAAAAGAAAAAAAAGATAATCGTCGTCGATATTTCCGTATTGTTGATTCACTGGGGGTATCTTACCGGGTGATTGTGGATGAACATAACGACGATGAGGATCCAGAAAAGCGCATTGATACTTTAAGCATCTTGAGTCACCATAATATCTTGATTCAAGAGCAAATCGATGTCGTTAAATCATTGTCGCCTGAAATGGCTAAGTTGGGCAGCCAATTAAATCAAAAAATTGATGCGATTTTGATGATGCTGGAATTAGATAATTTAATGTCGCAACACGCCTGTCATCGAATCGATCAAGCGAGTCTTAGCGCGAGTGGCGTTGCTTTTCCTGTCGAAGAAATGTTGGTGCCTAACACCTTGCTTGAATTGGATTTGCTGCTTAGGCCATCATCTAAGCATGTGGTTGTGATAGGTCGAGTAATTGCCTGTGATCGTATGCATGATACCGATACATACTTCTTGCGGATTGAGTTTACAGAAATGACCGATTCTAACCGAGAAACGCTTATACAGCATATTGTGCAACGCCAAGGCGTATTACTACGTGCATTAAAGGGTAGTGAAGAGGAAAATTAGCCTACCCAATGAACATACTTTGATGGCGCGTGTGAGATATGTCCTACATTGGTCGCAGGTAAATGCCTACATTCTTGTGGCGCGAATTATTGCATTATACACCCGCTGGATGCAGCAATGGACTGGAGCAAGGAACGACGGACGACGCTAAATACGATTGAAATGAATCAACTTCCTGTAAATTAAACCCCGCTGTTACTTAGTTGCCTTCGTAGCAGTGGGGTTTTTACGTTCTAAGTGTCTTTATTTAGCCAAACTGATTCATGGTGTTGTCGCCACCATCGGCTTTTAATGCCTGATCACCTGAAAAGTACTGCTTGTGATCATCGCCGATATTTGAGCCTGCCATATCTTGATGTTTCACTGTGGCAATGCCGCGGCGAATTTCTTGACGCTGAACACCTTCAACATAAGCCAGCATGCCTTCGTTACCAAAATAGCCTTCGGCTAATATATCCGTTGATAAGGCCGTTGTGTGATAGGTCGGCAATGTAATTAGGTGGTGGAAGACACCCGCTTGTTTTGCTGCTTCGCGCTGAAATTCTTTAATCTTACGATCTGCTTCTCGCCCTAGTTCCGTCGTGTCGTAACTCGCGTCCATTAAGTCGTTGCGCTGGTAAGCCTTAAGGTCGCGCCCGCTGTCTAACCAAGCATCAAATACTTGTTGGCGAAAATTCAGTGTCCAATTAAACGACGGTGAATTGTTGTATACCAATTTCGCATTAGGAATGACGTTACGAATACGATTCACCATACTGGCTATCTGGCCTACATGGGGCTTTTCCGTTTCAATCCACAGCAAGTCGGCTCCGTTTTGTAACGAAATAATACAATCAAGTACTACACGATCTTCTCCGGTATTAGGTTTGAACTTAACAAGCCCATTAGGTAAGCGAACCGGTTTTACTAGTTTACCGTTTTGCTTTAATACCATGTCCCCTTCGGTAAGGTCAGCTGGCGACTGTACTTCAGCGGTCTCAATAAATGAAATATATTGCGCAGCAAGATCGCCCTCGGTAACTGAAACAGGTATTTTTTGTGTTAACCCCGCACCTAATGAATCGGTTCGTGCAACAATAATTCCATCGTCCACACCAAGTTCTAAAAATGCATAACGTACGGCGTTAATTTTAGCTAAAAAATCTTTATGCGGTACGGTCACTTTACCGTCTTGGTGGCCGCATTGTTTGGCATCCGATACTTGGTTTTCTATTTGGATGCAACACGCACCCGCTTCGATCATTTTTTTCGCTAACAGGTAAGTCGCTTCTTCATTACCAAAACCCGCATCAATGTCAGCAATAATCGGAACAACATGTGTTTCAAAGTTATTGATTTTTTGTAAAGTTTCCGCTTCTTTTTCTTTGTTGTTGGTCTCTCGTGCATCGTCTAAATCACGAAATAAATGATTGAGTTCCCATGCATCTGCTTGCTTTAAAAAAGTATAAAGCTCTTCGATTAATGCGGGTACAGATGTTTTTTCATGCATTGATTGATCGGGTAATGGGCCAAACTCAGAACGTAACGCCGCAACCATCCAGCCCGATAAGTACAAGTAATTTCCTTTCAATGATTTAAAATGTTTTTTGATGGAAATCATTTTTTGTTGTCCAACAAATCCATGCCAGCAGCCTAATGACTGGGTATATTTTGTTGAGTCCGCATCATATTCATCCATATCTTGACGCATCACCTTTGCAGTGTGACGCGCAATATCTACCCCAGTAAGAAAGCGATTTTGTAGCTTCATTCTGGCAACGCTTTCAGGGTGAATAGCATTCCAACTATCGCCATTTATTTTACGTAAGTGCATGATCGAGTCGATTGCTTGCATATAATTGTTCATGATGATTCTCTTTTTCTGTTGATATAATAAAAGGGTTTGTAAAGCCGATTAGTTTTTAGCTTCTAATCGGTACTTGTTTAAAATGCATTCGGTATAACCGTTAGGTTGACTAAGGCCTGAAAAAATCAAGTCTTTAGCTGCTCTAAAAGCCGCGCTGTTATCAAGGTCATGTCCAATAGGGATATAATTGGAATCGCCTTTGTTTTGTCGATCAACAACCGTTGCCATGCGGGTTAGTAAATCCAATACTTGATCGGCAGTGCAAATGTCGTGACGTAACCAATTGGCGATGTGCTGGCTAGATATTCGTAAGGTTGCACGATCTTCCATTAAACCCACATTATTTATGTCCGGTACTTTTGAACAGCCAACACCCATCTCAACCCAGCGCACTACATATCCCAAAATACCTTGGATATTGTTTGCTAACTCTTGTTCTATTTCGTGTTCGCTCAGTTCGCGTGTGAGTAATGGCAGTTGTAAGGTTGTGCCTACACTCGTGTCTATTGGGGAGCGCGCACCGTTTAAAATATCGCACTGTTCAGCCCTTACATCCACTTCGTGATAATGGATGGCATGCAGAGTCGCTGCGGTTGGTGACGGCACCCATGATGTGCTCGAACCAGCAATAAGGTGCGCACTTTTGGTTGCCATCATTTCTGACATTGCATCGGGTTTAGGCCACATACCTTTACCTATTTGTGCGCGTCCTTGTAATCCGCACGCTAGACCAATAGACACGTTTCTATTTTCATAAGCGCTTATCCATGGTTGATGTTTAATCTCATCTTTTGGTAAAAAAGCGCCGGCTTCCATACTGGTATGAATTTCGTCACCTGTGCGATCTAAAAATCCGGTATTAATAAACACGCAGCGACTTTTCGCTTGGCGGATACAGACTTTTAAATTAATGGTGGTGCGCCGTTCTTCATCCATAATCCCTAGCTTAATGGTGTTGTCGGGCAAGCCTAATAAACTTTCAATACGAGAAAAAAGTTGGCAGGTAAAGGCTACTTCTTCAGGGCCATGCATTTTGGGTTTAACAATATAAATACTGCCTTTTTTACTGTTGGCTATCCGATGATCTTTTTCTTTGCGTATATCAATCATGCCAATGAGCGCAGTAAAAATACCGTCTAGAATACCTTCATGAACACAGCGCCCTTGATGATCTCGAATCAAATCAATGGTGGTTAGCATGCCTACGTTGCGTACGAACATAACGCTACGACGACGGATAGGGTATGCCTCTCCATTTGGGCAGTTATACATTCGATCAAGTTTCATTTGGCGGATGTTTGGTCGGCCATTTTTTTCGAAAGTAGCGGATAAATTACCTTGCATCAAACCTAACCAATTACGATACACATGAATTTTATCTTCGGCGTCTACGGCGGCGACAGAGTCTTCACAGTCCATAATGGTGGTGATCGCCGATTCTATATACACGTCATTAATACAGGCGATATCAGACCGGCCAATATTGCCCGCCGGTGCAATGTCGATCTCGGCAAGTAAGCCATGATGCTCAAGTACCAGTTCTGTTGGCGAATCTTTCGAGCCGTTGTAAGCAACAAATTGCTTCGGTGTTTTTAATCCGGTATAGGTGCCGTCTTTCAATACCGCCACTAGCTGTTGGTAGTAAATTTGATATAAGGTTACGTCGCGGTGCGAGCCGTTTTTTAGTGGGTAATGCTCATCTAAAAACTCACGTGCCATGCCGATAACGGCATCACCTCGTAGCGGATTGTAGCGTTGCCCGGGTTTTAGTTTGCCGGTTTTAGGAATAATGTCACTGTTATAAAATGCATCGTATAAGCTGCCCCAGCGAGCATTAACCGCGTTTAACGCAAAGCGGGCGTTGCTGAGCGGCACAACTAATTGTGGACCGGCGATTTCTGCAATTTCGGCATCTACATTTTCTGTGTCGATAGAAAAATCGTCGCCCTCGTCAGCCAAGTAACCAATGTCGCTTAGAAATTGTTGGTACTCGGCTACGTTGTAGTCTTCGCCTTGATGCTGTTGATGCCAGCCGTTGATTTGGGTTTGAAAAAGACCTCGCTTCAATAATAATGATTCATTGATGGGAGTGAACTCTTCAATAATTGACATGACGTTTGGCCAGAACTGCGCTTTATTAATATCACATAATGGCAATACGTCGTTTTCAATAAATTCGCGAAAGTTGGAGTTGATGATAAATCCTTCGCTCATTTCTAATGCTGCAGTTTTCATTGTCTTTACCTTATTGGTTCACTCGTAGTCGTACATACAGTTCATGTCTAAGTGTGTTGAAGCTATGTAAATAACCTCTCTTAGACATTGACTAGTATTCTATGTGTAAAATACATATAATTTCACAAACAAAATTTCACAGTGTGAACTTTACAAAATGAACAAAAAACCATCATTATTAAGAAAAGGGCATTTTTTAGGGACGAAGATTCGTCACCTAAGAAAGCGTAATCACCTCACCATGGAAGATTTGTCCGTTCGTTGCGTACAAATCGACGCCGACAGTGCTCCCTCTGTTTCCTATTTGTCTATGATAGAAAACGGTAAGCGTGTACCTAGCGAGAAAATGCTAGAGGTGATTGCGGAGGTTTTTCAGAAAGAGCTGACATGGTTTTTAGATGAGTCTCCAGAGCAAGATGCCCTGATCGAACAGAAGAAAAAAGGGGGGATAGAAGGAGTTGCATTAGAACCCGAATTTTTGTTTTCCAAACAGCATCTACAAAGTGCCTTACCTGAAATGCTGTCTCAAACGGGGACATCAGGCCGGCAGTTTGCCCATTTACTGATCCGCGCCCACCAAGAGCATCATCAAAATAACTTTCCTGATTTGGAAAAAGTAGCGGAAGAAGTGGGTAAAAAGCAAATGCCCTTTGCTTTAGATGATATTTACAAAATAGTGAAAAAAATGGGCATGACAATAAAGTGGTTTGATCGTGACCCAGACCGTGTTGCCGATGAAACGACAGTGACCACCAATACATTAATCCGATCTTTTTATGAGCCTTCGGGCGAGATCTATGTGAATGAGCGTTTATTACAGCACCATGACCGTCTAAGGTACGATTTAGCAACGCATATTGGTCATTATGTTTTGTATGGTAAAGACGGCTTATCGAGCACAAATGCTTCCGGTCATGGATTGATTGGTCAAATGCATAAGCAAGCCAATGAACTGCACGAATCAATGACCATCGATTCAACCGATATACTGCAAGCGTGGAGAGATTTTGAGTGTAGTTTTTTTGCCGGTGCCTTGCTCTGTCCTAAGGCTGCATTTAAACAGCATCTCAATAGGACGGCTTATGCCATTGATGCCAATGCTCCGATAGGTGTTTCGCTTGCTGCCTATATGCGTCGCATGACGTCGGTATCGTCTTATCCTCATTGGCATTATTTTGATGCGTATCCGCCAGGCCGATTAAAAGCAGTTTATCGGGGTAATGGTATTCCATTGCCTATTGGCAATATGCGACCGATACAAGACCCTTGTCCTCATTGGTCGTTGTTTCGTGTACTCGGTGTAGATTCAGGAAAGCCACGAGCGCAGATCTCTATTTTGCGTAAAGGTAATAAAGACATTATCTATTCTTGTGATTCTATTCGCACTGTCGACCTTGCTGGAAATCCGCATGTCTTGTGTGTGGGGATTGATCTTAACCCTGCATTAGCGTCACAGGGTATCGATCCTCAAGAAATTGCAGAGACTATCAAAGCAAAATGTATTGCCAATGGTGGTGATGCGCCGATTCCAGAGTTTATTAAAAAAGAAATCAAACGCGTGGCGCGCATTCTCAATATTTCATGGATAGAAGCAGGATTGGATCATGATGCAATTGTTATTTGTCCTCGTGGGGGGTTGTGCCCACGAGACCCACAGTGCAGTACCGAACTGTCTTTTGCTGAGCCATCTATCAGTATGAAAGATATTCGGCAGCAAATTATGGATAGCTTGCCTTAGTCTTGCTTTTATATCGGCGGGGCTATAGGTTTTCTTCAGCAAATTCTGCTAAACGGCTTCTCTCTATGCCGTTAATATGCATGATACCTGCGTGTTGATAATTTTTGCTTTTTTCGACTAAGTAAGTCAGACCCGATGTAAGTGGGGTAATGTATTTGTTGTCAATTTGCGCTAAGTTACCTAGAACAACAATTTTTGAATTCATTCCTACGCGGGTAATGATCGATTTTAATTGAAACTGTGTTAAGCCTTGGCTTTCATCAATAATAATGTAGGCATTGTTAAACGAACGGCCGCGCATAAAGTTGAGTGATTTAAATTGGATGTTGGCTTTTTCTTTTACGTATTCAATACTGCTCATACTGTGTTCGTCATTGCCGTGCAATACTTCCAAATTATCATCAAAAGCCGCTAGCCATGGTGCCATTTTTTCTTCTTCTGTTCCGGGCAAGAAACCAATGTCTTCTGCCATGGGGGTGGTGGATCGGGCAACAATTAATTTGTTAAAGCGCTTTTCTTCGATGATGGCGTGTAAGCCATAGGCGAGTGCCAGCAAGGTTTTTCCTGATCCCGCAGGGCCGGTCAACACCGTCATGTCGGCATCGTCGTAATTGAGTAAAAAGAAACTCATGGCCTGTTCAATATTTCGCGGTCTGACTCCCCAATAATTTTGGCTCATTAAATGTTGTTTATTTAAATCTAATAAATGAATGTGTTTGTCATCCATTTTAGTGATGAGTCCAATAAAATCTTTATTATCGAGAATAAATTGTGTGGGGTAAGCATGTGGGAAAATACGTCTATCAATGCAGTGCACCGTGTCGCCGCCTAAATTAGCGGTGCTCACATTGTTATTGCCTGAATCAGCACTGCCGACAAAATCCCAAAAAGGCATGTCGATGGTTTCATAGCCTTGTGCCAATAATTCTAGGTCATCTATTACTCGATCATTTCGGTAATCTTCAACAATATGCAAGCCAGAACCTTTAGCTTTTAAACGCATGTTGATATCTTTTGTTACCAGACAAACGGTAGAGCCTGCATTTTCCATTTGTAAATTAAGCGCTACGTTAATAATTCTATTGTCGTTTGCATGCTGGGTATTAATGCTTAAATACGGAATGTTATCGTCATTTTTAATACGCTGATCTACGTAGATAGATAACGAGCCGACAGATCTTTGTGTGTCTTGCGTAGTAATGGGAACGCCATTTTGTATTTCTTTTGGTGTGGCGCTGCCCACAATTTTTTCTATGTTGTTGATTGCAATTCTAGCTTCTCGGCTGACTTCTTTATCTTTTCTATCTTTAATAATATCGAGTTCTTCTAACACCGTCATTGGGATGACAACATGATGCTCTGCAAACGCATGAATTGCCATGGGATCATGAAGCAATACATTAGTATCTAAAATGTAAAATTTTTCCATGGGGATACTCCTTCAGTGATAAAGATAAATAGGGTGATAATAAGTTTGATAAAAGATCAGGTGATAGAAAGTATGATAAATATAAATCGTATGGAATTATACTTCGTTGCTTGATCGATAAACTTATAGATAATATGAGGTTTTTATACAGAAAGAGAGAGGCGAAAATGTTTGCTGCCAGCAGCAAGAAAGTTTTCTTGAAAGATAAAATGTCATGCATAAACAAGCGACGCACCTCTCAGCTCTCAGCTCTTAACTCTCACCTTCACCTTTCGGAAAGGCAGGCATATATTTGTGCTACACCTGCTGTTTAGGATATGTGTTGTTACTATTGATTATGCGCATATATTGCCATAGGTCAAGTGACAAAACGATGACGGTAGGCGTGAAAAATTTAAGTTCAGGGGCTCCTTTAGTATATCGGAGGTGCAAACCATCTTATTGAGGTTGCTTTTCGTACAATACTTATTAGTTAATAAAATCGTATGTAAACAATAGGTAGTGTCATTATGAATGTGATTAAAAAGTCCGTCTTATTAGATGAGCTGTCCCGTTTTCCGGTTATCGATAAAGTGATTATAGAATCGCTGGAACAGGCGTTGTATCGCTTAGTTGTTGAGGTTGATCAACAGCAATACTACGTCTTGGAAAAGGCCAGTAAAGCGTTAACTCGGCGAAGTATTGTTGCCATTCAGGAGTTATTAACCCCCTTCGTTATACATGGTATGTACCTCTCTCACCAAAGCCCTTACGATGAGATGATTGGCCATGAAGTGAATGATAATAGTAATGAAATGTTCGTGCCGATAGGAGATTATTTTAAAAATACGCGAAATGACACTGTGCATTAATCCTTAATCACCGCCATTAATTCAGCCTAGAGAGAATGTATTGCTGTAGTGGTCATGCTTTGTTTTATGTGCGCGAGAGATGGTTGTCCCAGTAAATGCTGTTATGTTTGCGAGCGGATAAAATGGAGAGTTTTTCCCGCGCTAAGCAGCGTATTATTTCGCCCTTACCACTGCTGAGTATAAATTCACCTGTAGTATGGCCTGCCTGTATTCCGCATATATCCTCATTGTTTAGGTGATATAAAAACGTGCCATCAATACTATAAAAAAGTACACAATTACCTCTTGGGGAAGTTGCCCCTATGACGCTCTGTGAGTGATCTAATGCGATAGAGCCAATATAGCCTTGCAGGCGTGTAACCAAGTGAGTCGGTACTTGGAGCGGGATTAGTTGGTCTTTTATTTTGTCGTAGCGTATCAGTAATAATTCGTTAGGATTGTTCTTTAGCTGGTTTTGTAAAGCAATAAACACATTGCCTTGATCATCGGTAGCAAGGTGACGAATACTATTGTGTTGAAATCGTGAAGGCAGTTGTAAACGCTTGTGTAGCTGACCACTAACTCGATCAATAAACACAAGAGAAGGTGACATGGTGTCTATATTGAGCTTTTTTCTGCCGCTTTGGGGGGCTGTACGAATACCACCATTAGCGACGATCAGGTATTGTTGGTCGTGAGATAGCGCGATATCGTGCGGGCCTACGCCGTAGCTGGAGAAGGTGGTTAATAATGCGGTTTGCTTGCGTATGTCCCATACGCCAATTCGCCCGTTGCCATCGCTGATATTATTTTCTGTGGTATATAAAAAATCACCATTGCTATCGCAAACCGCATGACCGTATAAATGGCGTTCAGGAGGGGTTGATATACGCTGGAGCAGTTCCCCTTCCATACTCAACACACTAATCATGTTTTCGGGGCGTCGACTGATACAAAAAATACGTTGGTGACGCTGATTTACGGTAATGGCATGACCTCTGGAGGGGAGCTGATGCTGGTATAAAAGGCGATTATTGTTATCTGTTATCGTTAAGAAATACTCTCCACGATCATTTGAAGACGCACTAAGAATACGACTATTGCTCTCTTTTTTAGCGGTTGAATGACATTCTGACCTAAAAACCGATTCGCCAAACACCATGGAGGCATAGCCTGTAAGTAAACTCGCCACGCCACAATGTAAAAGTTTTCGTCGGTTGATGTTCATTTAATCACCATCTAGAGAGTTAAATGCAAATGCTATTCCTAGTTCTTGATTGAACGCTTGATGAACTAATATCTGTAGCTCTTTTATATCTCTTTTCCATCGAAGTACTTTTTGGTGTTCTTCGGGCATTTGCAATCGTTCGTATAAAGATGCGGTTGATTGTGTTGCTGACTTTAATGATGAAAATAATCGCTTTATGTTTTTATCTAATGTTATATTTTTACGAATAAGCTGAGCAGAAAAAACAGATAGGTACATATTTTCTACCATTTTTAAGTTTGCATGAATTAGCTGTGCTGATATGCCGCTTCGCCATGCTTCAAGTTTTCTCAAGTTATTTTTATGTAGATTTTTTTCAACGACTGATTTCAGTTTTTCCTGTTCTATTATAGCTAAATAATGGGTGATTCCCTTTACTATGACGGATGTGATTTCTTCGGTAGAGGAATAGGTGCCATAATCATAATTTTTTGGTAAAAAATCATTCATAAATAGTGCTGGCGGTTGTATCCATCCGTCGTAGGTTTCTCTTGCAATGCTTTCAATGTTTTCACTGATACGATGTGCGAGTGTGCAATTAGCGGAGGTGATAGGTTTTTTAGAGAAAATGATTTTTTCTAAAGCCGGTAAACCTTGTAGTGCTACACTCTTTTTTTGTAGCTCGTCCAAGCTCAATTTTTTCGAGCTTTCGTCGGCTAGTAGCCGCCGTAATTGTTTGCTGCCAACGTTATGTTTGTCTGGCCAATACTGCATGCGTGTTTGTCGTTTTAGATAAGTAATAGGGCCAAAATTAATGGGTTGGACACTTGCCCAGTTGAGATAAAGCTGTTTAAAATTATTGCTTATGGATACTGCCTGCTGGTCTAAATTCCCCTTATCTTCTTTTTTATCACTTTCTGTCATTCTTAACGGTTTACAATATGATGCAATGTCGTTTTGTAATTGTATTGAACTTTTCAAGAGACGCTGATAGCTGGGCACGATATGTTGATTAACAAGCTCAAGGTGAGCTTTTTCCCATGAAAGCGCTATTTTTTCTGCGTGTGTGTCCATGCAAATAAGAAGTGCTGTCAATATGCTGCTAGTTAATACTTTGCGATTCAGCTTTTTCGCTGTGCGAAGGTAGTTCATATAAAAAGCTCTTTATATTTATTCAGTTTGTCGATGTCTATATGCTTGGTTGCATAGTGTTGTCTATTTTTCTGTCTATTTGTTTGTTAATTTATCTTTTAATTTGTCTTTCAATTTATTCTTTAATTTATTCTTTAATTTATAGGGACTTAATAAATTCGAGTAATTGTTTTCGCTTATTAGCTTGCATGAGTACCACTTTGTTTTTAGACGCTTCGGCTTCACCGCCGTGCCATAAAATAGCCTCCAGTAAGTTTCTGGCACGTCCGTCGTGCAGGTAGAAGCTATGGCCGTTTACTGTAGGTGTTAAGCCGATGCCCCATAACGGTGGCGTGCGCCACTCTTGTCCGTTGGCTTTAGCCTCGGTGAAATTATCCGCTAAGCCTTCACCCATATCATGTAGTAATAAATCTGTGTAAGGCCAAATGAGTTGATAAGATTGCTCTACGGCGAGTGTTTTTCTTGGCGTAATATATTTGGGTGTATGACAGGCAATACAGCCACTGTTATAAAATAATGCTTTGCCTGCTAGCACTTCAGGTTTACTTACATTTCTTCTTGCTGGCACGGCAAGGTTTCTAGAGTAATGCAGTACCAAGTCGGTCATTTTTTGTGATACTTCTAGTAGTAGTCCTGTATGTAGTAGCCCTGTATGTAAATCGTCATGCTGTGCGGATAGCCCGTGGGGTGATTGTAAGCAGGATGTTTGTTTGTTAGTGCAGTCGCCTGCGGCCTGAGGAAATAATGGTGTAGCAAGTCCTATATCACCATTAAAAGCGGCTTGGTTTTGTTCGTTAAGTGTTGGCATTCCGGCCTTATGGCCAAAGCGGCCGAGCATGATTGTTTTATGCTCACGGCTCCATACTTGCTGTGCTTTTCCCGAAATACCGTCGTTGTTTTTATCTTCGGGGTCGGCTTGCCGTAAGATATCTTTTTTATCAATGGCTTCTAATAGGCCTAATCCAATCATTTGCGGTGCGATACGTGGAGACACCATAAGATCGTTATGTGGTTTTCCGTAATGTAAATTACTTAAGCGGTACTTTGGTTGCCTTAGTGATGCAAACTCCCCGCCATTTAATTCAATCACTTTTTCGGTGTATTCAATAACAAATTCGCCTTCTGCATGTAAGCCCGCTACCGAATGATCTTGCAGTTGCCTACCGTAAGTGGGGTCGGAAATAGTATTGACTAATGACTTATTATTAAGTGCTTCTTTCTGGATGTTTTGTGGCGGTATACCTAAGCGCAACAACATAGAGACTCTATTGTCACTTGCACTATTTGGTGGATGTCCGCGACCATCTTTAATATGGCAGCGTTGACAAGCACGGGCGTTAAATAATGGCCCAAGACCATCGCTAGATTGAGTTGAGGAGGGCGATGATACCCATATTTTTTTAAATAATGCATTGCCCAAGGCAAAATCCAGTTTTTTTTCAAAGCTCATGTTTTCTGAACTGTGTGAAAAGGCATTCGCATTAATACGCTTTTTATAAGTGAGTGCGCCAGCAGGTAATGCTTCGTAGGTTTCTGCCTTTGAGAAATCAGTAGTAGGGAGTGTAATACTGTTTGATGCAGTTGTTAAAGGACTGACTAATCCAAAAATAACAGCGGTTGTTAGGTAGGCAGAATGTAAATTTTTAATAATCATTTTCATAATAGAATATTGTATGAGACCGTAAAAATTGCTTAATGAAAGCGCTGATTATAATTTTAATATTATTGTTAATGATGATCTCGTCATGCCGAGATTGCCTCGGTATCTAATCAGTAATTGACATCATTAGATTCCGGATAAGCAAAAAAACGCTTTCCGGAATGACGAGGTTTTATTAGTACTTATCTCCTAAGTTTTAGTTTTTTGTCACTAAAATTTCATTTTTGCACTCATTCTTATTCTAGCTTTCATTTTTTCATTAGAGTAACGAGAAATAGAGAGTTCATTGTCTTTACTGAAATACAGTATTAGGCGAATCTAATGAATCAGATCCTTCAAATTCAACAAGGCTAACGTCTAATGCGGCCACTGCGTTTTCTATCGCTTTTGTTTGCTCCAGTAAGGCATCAACAATCCCCATGACTTTTGCATTGCCTCCGGTATTGCCTTCCGCAATGAGTTGATCATAAGCGACCTTATCTATTTCGGCACTGTCTACAACAACTTTCGCTGCCTGTAGTGATGCTGTTATTTTTTGTTTAAGTACTTTGTCGGTTTCTGTATTTTGAGCGACGACTAGGTGAGACAAGCTTGCGCCTGTTAGCGTATCCCCTGATACCGTTGTGTATCGCCCTAGGTAAATATTTTGAATACCTAAAATGTCATAGTAATGAGAGTTGTGTGTGTTATCGCTAAAACAATCGTGCTCTTCTTCAGGGTCGTGTAACAGCACGCCTAACTTGATACGCTCACCCGCTAATTCTCCATACGATAAGCTGCCCATACCTACTAATATACTGCGAATACCAGCATCTTCATCGGCGAGTAGTGATAATCTCGCTTCACCGTTAGGCTGCCATTGCGATACCATCCATGTAAGGTCATCAATTAATAGCGCGCCTGCAGTTAATAAATATTGTGCACGACGCTCACAATTTCCCCATGAGCAGTTGTTGGTGTCAAAATCACTGGCTGGGCGGTTACCTGCACCGGCGTTAGTCCCGTTTAAATCTTGCCCCCATAATAAAAATTCAATCGCGTGATAACCTGTTGCTACATTGGCTTCAACACCATCAATTTCATGCAATGTATCTTGTAGTAAGGTTTTGGTGATGTTACTTGTGTCGATAGTCTTGCCTGATAATATCAGTGAGGTATTAGCGATAACATTGGCGGTATATAAAGGGTTGTCATCTGACTCTGCGCCATAGCTAGAGGCCACATAGTCAATTAACCCTTCATCTAATGGCCACGCATTTACTTTGCCTTCCCAGTCATCAACAATCGTATTACCAAATCGATACACTTCGGTTTGTTGGTAGGGTGCTCTTGCGCTAATCCATGCTTTTTTTGCATCGGATAATGTTTGTTGGGTTGGCTTTTGTGTCAAGCTCACCAATGATTGTTGTAATTTTTTTGCGGTGAGTAAGGAATCACCGTACGTGGCTAATGCAATGTCAGAGTAGTGGTTTAAGACTTCTTTTTTAGTAGCGGCATAAGCAGTTTGTGCAAAGGCTATACAGCTAGTAACAACGACTAGCGGAATAATTTTTTTCATATTAAGGCCTGTTGTGTGAATTTTTTAGCGAAAAGTAATTGTTAACAAATAATTAAAAACTTACTGCTATTTGTGCAACAAAGTTGGTGGTAGATACGTTGCTATAATCTTCTTCTTTTGAAATCTCAAAACCAAGACCTAAGTTATCAGAGATATCCACGCTTAAACCAATTAAGTTTTTTTGTTCAGGTAAATCAAGCGCGGATGCTTCGTCAGTGCCTTGGAATGCAATGGCTAATGTGGCTGGTTTGCCGGCAATCTGCAGTGCGTAATTTATTTCTAAGTTGCGTGCGGTAGGTTTCGCTCCCGCTAGCGGTGCAGATGTAAAGGTATTTAATGCACTTAACTGCTCAGCAGTAATGGTAATGTCGCCCGCATTAATCATTAAGCTCGCAGTTGCGCCATCTACATAATTGCTTACGTTATTGCTGCCTAACGCATCTTGTATCGTGTCTGAGTCTGCAAGGTCATTAATATAGCCTACGCCAAATGAAACAACCTCACTGGTATAGCCAATGTTACTTCCCCAGTTGTTGATTTTTTCGGCACCATTCTTTTTATTAGAACCATTAAAAATATAGAAGCCTGCATTTACATTTTCTGCTTCATAGCCAATTGTGAGAGTAGTCTCTCGTGTTTCACCTAACTCTAATGTGAGAGGGTCTGAAACTAAGCCGCTTTCATAGGTGCCAAATGGCACATAGTGCTGGCCTGCGCTGAAAAACCAATCGCTATCATCAAACTGATAGCGCAGCTCGGCGACATCGACGTCTATACCCGAATCGTCTTCTTCATATAACAAAACAATATTCGCACTTAGCTGATCGCTAATTGCCGCTTCCGCTGCTAATTCAACCGTCGCGACGGTGGTATCAGATGTACTTGGGCCATTCTCTGGATCAGAAAGGCTTGCTTCTACTTCAATGACACCGCCAAAAGATAGGGAGTCGGACCAGTTATCGCCTTTAGTTTGTTTGCTAACAATAGTTTTGTTTTGATCTTCCATCCGTTGCTCTAAATATTGAATGCGCTGCTCCGCATTCTCTAAGCGCTCCGTTGCATTTTTGTTGTTTGATGAATGACTTTCCGCTAAAGCAGGCAAGGATATTGCGGTACAAATTGTTGCGATGGCGGCAGTAAGTAATAATCGTTGTGGAATCATCTGGGGTCTCTTTTGAAATTTTTTCGTTTAATTAGGGGTGTTATGAAGAGGGGCCCGTCTCTTCGGGAGAGGAGAATACAGATGTTTTATTTAAATGTAAATGATATAGATTCGTATTATCGTTTGTGTGTTTCTGAAAGTACCCCCAGTTTCTCTATAAGGGTTGATAGCGATATGATGTAGGTAAACCTGTATAGAAATCATGATGAGGAGAGCAATGACAGCAGTAACTAAGAACAATATCGTGCTATTTGATAGTCACTGCCATTTAGATTTTGATGTGTTTTCGTCATCTAGAAAGTATTTATGGCAGCAATGTTTAGCGGCAGGTATTCAGAACCTACTGATTCCTGGTGTTAAGCCGGAGCAATGGCCTGCAGCGCTGAAAATGACGGAGGCTTACGATGGAGTGCTGATGTCTTGTGGCCTCCACCCTTGGTTTATCGAAGATAATATTGGAGCGTTGCCATCAGATGTTGAATGGTCTTCCTCGCTCGCGCCAGCGCATTGTGTTGCCGTTGGTGAATGTGGCTTAGATGCGGCTATTGCTATCCCGTTAAGCAAGCAAATCCCTATCTTTGAACGACATTTGGCTATTGCCAAGCAGCTCGGTATGCCCGTTATTATCCATGTACGTCACACACACAATGAGACCGTTCGCCTGCTCAAAAAATATCGATTGGAAAAAGGTGGGGTGATTCATGGCTTTACCGGCAGTCAGCAATTGGCTGCGGAATATTGGCGAATGGGTTTTTACTTAGGGATCGGTGGCAGTATTACGTATTCCCGTGCAAGTAAAACGCGGGAAGCGATTCGTTCTATGCCTGTAGAGTCATTATTACTCGAAACCGATGCGCCGGATATGCCGCTATCTGGTTATCAAGGCGAGAACAATTCGCCGTTAAAGCTCCCGCTTATTGCTCATGCTTTAGCGGAGTTAACCGGTGTTTCGATTGAAGAGGTTGCTAGAGTCACTACCCAAAACAGCCGTCATTTATTCGGCTTGTAACGCTGCTGGTTATGCATATATCGTTTAATAGCTAGTTTATTATGCTAATTGGGTATTGGCACTGACTAATCAAATTGCGTATTTTAAAGGTTGAAATAATAATAACTAAAAGTTACCAGTCAATACAGCTAGTTAAAACAGCCAGCCAAGACAATCAGTTAAGGCAATCATATGCTTAATTCCATTTTAAATTCTTTAGATACACATATTGCGGTGATTAATCGCGAGGGTTTTATTTGCTATGTGAATGATGCGTGGCAACGTTTTGCTGCCGACAATGGTATGGCACAAGAGGGGGTTAATTGGCAGCAATATAATTACTTGGCGGTTTGCCAGCAAGCCGCTGCGAGCAATGACCACGATGCGCTTTCGGTATTGGGTGGTTTGCAAAACGTGATGAATAATAAGCAGGTGTTATTTGAACACGAATATCCTTGCCACACTCCTTCAGAGCAGCGTTGGTATATATTTAAAGCCGTACCGTTAATACAGCAACCCGGACATTTTTTGATATCCCACCAAACGATTACAAAAGCAAAATTAAGCATTTTACAGGCAGAGCAGCTGTCGATAGAAGACCATTTAACTACGCTATATAATCGCCGAGGCTTGGAAATGTTAGCTGAAAAAGAGTTTGCGAGAGCAAAACGAGATGATTACAGCGTTGGCCTTATTGTATTTGATGTGGATCACTTTAAATTATTTAACGACTATTTTGGGCATATAGCCGGAGACCTTTGCCTTAAAAGAATTGCATCAGTCATTAAAACTTATGCTCGCAGACCGGGAGATATCGCTGCGCGAATAGGGGGGGATGAATTTGTTTTAATGCTATCCCGCGTTGCTCAACAGCAAGCAAGTGATATTATCGAGAGCGTTAGGCATAAAATACAAGAAATGAATTTGACCATTGCTAAAAACGAGCAAGTGACTATTAGCGGTGGTTGTGCGGTGACTATCCCCAAAGGGGATAAAAGTGATTTTCAAACACTTTACTATAATGCCGACCAAGCGCTATACATTGCTAAGAATCAACGTTCGTCGGCTCGTACTGCTTAACTTTGGTTTCAAATTAAAACTAATAAAGATACCAGCAGACAGGAGTAAAATACCGTAAAATCCTCTTTTTATAATTCAGACTGTTGGACAACACTTCATGATACGCCTCACCAATATTCAGCTACCGTTAGATCACGACGAGGATGCAATTAAACAGGCCATTTTAGAACGTTTACAAATAGCCGATGAACAATTGACTGGCTTTACTGTCTTTCGCCGAGGTTACGATGCCCGTAAAAAAGCAGCCATTTTACTGATATATACCGTGGATGTAGAAACGACAATATCCCCTGAACTGTTGGAAAAGTTTGCCGACGACCCTTTAGTTAAAGTCTCTCCCGACCTCACTTATCGTCATGTGGCAACCGCGCCAGCGGTATTGCCTGAGCGTCCAGTGGTGATTGGTTTTGGTCCCTGCGGTTTGTTAGCTGCTTTAGTGTTGGCGCAAATGGGCTATAAACCTATTGTGCTTGAGCGCGGTAAAGAAGTACGAGAGCGCACGAAAGATACTTTTGGCTTTTGGCGAAAAAAAGTCCTGAATACTGAGTCCAATGTACAGTTTGGTGAAGGGGGGGCTGGTACATTTTCCGATGGTAAATTGTATAGCCAAGTGAAAGATCCAAAACAATACGGTCGTAAAGTCCTAGAAGAGTTTGTTGCTGCCGGTGCGCCCGACGAAATCATGTATGTGAGTAAGCCACATATCGGTACGTTTAAATTAGTGTCGATGGTGGAAAAAATGCGTGCCACGATTATTGAACTGGGTGGGGAAATTCGTTTTAGCTCTCGTGTTGATAAAATCAACATCGATAACGGACAGTTGACGGGTTTGTTATTGTCTAGCGGAGAAACGTTAGCGACACGTCACGTCGCACTAGCGATAGGCCACAGTGCGCGGGATACTTTTGAGATGCTACACGAGGCTGGTGTTTATATCGAGGCGAAACCTTTCTCGGTAGGTTTTCGTATCGAACACGAACAATCAATGATTGATAAAGCGCGCTTTGGAGATAATGCGGGCAACGATATTTTAGGTGCGGCGGATTATAAGCTGGTTCACCATTGTAAAAATGGACGCTCGGTTTACAGTTTTTGTATGTGCCCGGGCGGCACTGTCGTTGCGGCTACTTCGGAAGAGCAGCGTGTAGTGACCAACGGTATGAGCCAATATTCTCGTAACGAACGTAATGCGAATAGTGCCGTCGTCGTCGGTATTGACCCTTCTGATTATCCCGGTAACCCATTAGCGGGAATTGAATTTCAGCGTCAACTAGAAAGCCATGCCTATGTGATGGGTGGAAGCAACTATGATGCGCCAGCGCAAAGGGTGGGGGATTTTTTGAATAATGTATCATCGGAAAATTTAGGAAAAGTAGAACCCTCATTTAAACCCGGTATTAAACTGACTAACTTGGCCGATGCCTTGCCAGATTTTTGTATCGAGGCGATTCGTGAAGCGATTCCTGCATTTAATCGGAAAATAAAAGGTTTTGCCTTAGAAGACGCCTTGCTCACAGGTGTAGAAACGCGCACCTCTGCGCCTATTAATATTAAGCGCGATGAACATTATCAAAGTGTGAATATCAAAGGTTTGTTTCCTGCAGGAGAGGGAGCAGGTTATGCGGGCGGTATTATGTCGGCCGCGATCGACGGTATTAAAGTCGCCGAAGCGATGGTGTTGAGTATGAATTCTGGAATTAAAGAATAACACTAAGCGTAAAGGCCGTAGTTATTAACTACGGTTCTCTATATTGTTGCTACGTGCATTAGCCGTTTCATTACCAATCTAAATCATCTGGTATTTCAAATTGTGCATAATAGTCGTCATCCGATTCAGCGGCGTTTGACTGCTGGCTAGGCAGTGCATTAAATACAACTATTGCACTTTCATCGCGTTCGCGAATCTTTTCTGCCACAGGGCGCGGAATAATTTCATACTTGTCATCTAGGCGAGCAATACATAAGCGGCCACGAACAATCTCGTCGGATAGCTTTTTGCTAATGCTTATTTTTTTGATGAGTTTGCCATCGGTAAAGTTGTAAACGGTATCGCCATACTCGCGTGTGATGCGAAACTGCGTAATCATTTGCACCACTTGAGCAGCAATCATTTTTTTCTTGGCTTCGTTATTGAGTTGCTCATTCAGAGCTGTGTCGCGTGCAACTTTTTCTTGCTTGGCTTTTAATGCCGCAGCTTGTGCTTCTGTGGTGTTGTCTTCTTTGCTGCGGCGCTGCACATTTTTTTCTTTGCGTGATTGCTTAGATATTTTTTTGGCTTTTTTCTCGTCAATTAATTTTGCGCCGAGTAATTGCTCTTGTAGTGATTTGCTCATAATAGTTTGGGTGTTTTGTGGATGATAAGGGGGGTGATCTAATGAATATACTGCTAGCTTTCCTGCTTCCATGAGAAGCCACTGGTGTCGACGTTTTGTATGTGTTCGCCATCATCCTTGCGGTATTTTATTTGTATGCCATGTAAAAAATTACGCATAAACTGATCTTTGCATTCTCTATAGTGCTTATGTCCCGGTTTGCGAAATAGCGCACTGAGTTCGGGTTTGCTAATGGTAAAGCTGGCTAGCCCCATTATGTCAATAATGTCTTCTGCTTTTAAATTTAACGCGATTTTCAGCTTCGTTAGAATAAGATTGTTTGTGAGCTTTTTTTCTGGTTCAGGCTGTACACCTTCTTTTTTACCGCGTTTTTCGTTAATGAAACCATTAAGAAATGTCGCTAGATAAATATCGCCGCAGTTCACGTAATCAGCATGATCGTCTTTTTTTAACCAGTTGCTAATTTGTTCGCGCGTAACGGTTTTGCCTGCCGACAAAAAAATATTAATCACCTTGCTGTCTTTTAAGTCAAAGGTGTAGCGTAGTCGGCGGAGTACATCGTTATTAGTCATATTACATATAGCCTGTATTGGCAGAAGTTTTAAAATTAAGAGCGTGCAATAAACCACTTGGGTAATTCAAGTTTATAAAAAATAGCGCAAGACCGCATCACAAAAATCATTGCTACACACAGCGGTACATTTAATGCTGGGTTAGGCCAATAATGATTGAGTGTGACAAAAATACTTAAACCTACTAAAACAGGTGTGGCATAAAGCTCTTTGCTCAGTAATAGACAGGGGCTGTCGGATAAAATGTCACGTATGATGCCGCCAAAAATAGCGGTAATAATACCCATTACAACAGCAATAGAGGGTGAATAGCCGAGGTTAGTGGTTTTTAAGGCTGCAGTAATAGAGAACAGCGAAACCCCCAAGGCATCTAGATAGAGTAATAGCTGGTAACGATTAGATAAGGCTTTGATCACAAAGAATGCGGCGAAGGATACCGACACAGATACCCATAAATACCATAAATCGCTGACCCAATAGATAGGATAGTTACCCAGAATCATATCGCGAATGGTGCCGCCGCCTAATGCGGTAATGGCACCTAGCAGCACCACGCTAAAAATATCGAGGTTTTTATGGCGAGTGGCAATAACGCCAGTAATAGCAAACACGCCCATGCTGAACATGCCTAATATGTATTCCATCGGTTGAATCTCTACTCAATCATCATAGTAGTATAGACGAATAGCTTTTTAAGAAAGCTGGATATGCAAAGTATCACCGTTAAAGGTAATGGTGTCGCCTGACATTACTTTCTTGCGTTTTTGTTTTTCTGTTTTGCCGTTCAGCCGTACATGACCTTGGTCTATGACCATTTTGGCTTCGGCGCCGCTGCTAGCTAGTCCTTCAAACTTGAGTATTTTGTACAGTTCGACAGGCTCTTGGTTGATTTCAACTACTGTTTTGTCGCTAGTCATATCGCTTAGTTCGCACTCGTATTTGTCGATGCGGCATCGTTAGAGCCAGCTTTTGATCCAAGGTCAATGATGTTTTTGGCTCCATGAATGGCGTAACCTTTGTCTTCGATTTGCTTAATGACGTCATCTTGATCTAATGCAGAATGCGCTTTGCCTTTAATGACTTCTAGGCGGGTTCTAAACGGAGATAGTGTTAGTAGGTCTGGATCTAGGTCAAACGGAAAGCTAATGCTGTCAATTTTCACGCCTTTAGGAACCGATATGTTTTTGCTGCCGTTTTTTATACTGGTATAAATATCAATTTTCAATGGGGTAGCCTTATAGAAAAAGTGTGGGAATAAGTGTGGTGAATGTGAATGGCCGCATTATACGCCGAATACGTCGAATAGCGTGAGTGCTAAATATGCTGTTTTACAAACTCCGGTTGCCTCTATAGACTCCTGCTTCCCTGCTATTGGTACTGTTTTAGCGTTAAAAAATTTGGAGTAATAGATATGCTAGTAAAAGCGTTGAGAAATGGTCTTGGAATGATCATCGTGTTTGTGAGCTGGTTAACCTTGCCCAAGCAAATAAAGCGCAATGAAGGTGATCAGGTGCAAGTACAAGAAAATACCCAAGGGTTAGCCCTGTATCAGTTATACGCCTGCCCGTTTTGTGTAAAAACCCGCCGCGCCATACACCGTTTAAACATCATTCTTGAGATTCGAGATGTTGGTAAACAGCTTAGCTATAGGCAAGAACTGGAGCAGCAAGGCGGTAGGGTTAAAGTGCCGTGTTTACGCATAGAAGAGCAGGGAGAAGTCCGCTGGATGTATGAGTCTGACGATATTATTAGCTACCTCAATCAGCAGCTAGGTTAGGTTTTTAGTCTGGGCTATTAACTATAGTATTGATAGTAAGGTAGGCGCAGGGTAAAGGTGCTGCCTTTATTTATTTCGCTCTCAACATCAATATGGCCGTAATGTGAACTCATTATCGTGTTGATAATAGAAAAGTTATTATATAAATCGTTATCTTTGTGGCTATTAATAGGGCGGTTATCGCTATCAGTTTTTATAGCGGAGTCACGCTTGAATATTGCTTTGATGTTCTCGGCGATTTCAGTATTAATACCAAACCCGGTGTCATTGATGGCTAGATAGATGTACTTATGGTCTACTTTACTTGATAACGTAATGCTGCCTCGGCTGGTGTGGTCTACCGCATTTCGAACGAGTAAAAGCAGTACATCCTCTATTTTTTGGCGGTTAACATAAACCGCAGGGGTATCATTCTCCACTTCGTTGTTGAGGACAATCGCTGGGCTATAAGGCTGTGTTAAGCGATCAAATGCAGGCATTAAATCCGCGATAATGTCGTGTAGATATAGTAATGCGGCATCTCCACCTAAAACTGAATGCTTAATGTTTTTGGTTAGCGTCTCCAGCTTTAAGCATTCCTCTTTAATTCCTTGAATAAAAAATTCATCACTTGGTTTTGCTTGGGTGCTAGACAAACCACGAGCATATTGAGATACCTCACTGACAGCGCTTGTCAGTTGATGCGCCATGGTTGAAAATATACGGTCTACCTGTTGGGCTGTTTTATGTGTTTGTTGATGTAAAAAGCTGACTCTTTGTATCATCATATAGTTGCGTAAATAGCTAATAACTCTATGGTGTAATTTTGTGCTGGTGAGTTCTGTTTTTGCTAAATAATCATTGATTTCGTAGTCGATAAGCATGTTTTTTTCGGGCGCAAAATCAGGTTGCCCTGTACGTAATACTAATTGAGTTGTGTTGTTTTTTTTGGTATTACGAATGTATTGGATGAGTTGCAAACCGCTATCATTTTGTTCCATTACACAATCAACCATGGCAATGGCTATGTCTGTATTCGCATCGTATAAGGTTTTAGCTTCATCATAGGAGTTTGCACAGAGCAACTGTAGCGACTTACCTTGAAATATAAAGGTGTTGAGTACCTCTTTAGTCATGTCGATGACGGTTTGCTCGTCATCGACAATTAACATCTTCCACCCATGGTTCGGCGTTTGTTGAGTGATGGTAGGAACAATACGAATAGTTTTAGGTGTGCCCATTACTGCCTATCTCCATTTTGGTATGAGTTCAACAATATATGATAACGGGGAAAGCTGATAATAAATTTACTGCCTACGTTCTCTTTGCTTTCAACGGATATATTGCCCATTAGCTGTTGTGTGACAATATTGTACACAATACTCATACCTAAGCCAGAACCTTGGTGGCCGCGTTTATACTGTTTGCGATTCATCCCTTTAGTGGTGAAAAAAGGATCAAACATTTTTTTTAATACATTAGGAGGCATGCCTTGACCATTATCACGATAGTGTAGATTGATGTTTTCTCTATCACTTTCAATGAAAAGATTAATAGTGGGTTCTCTGTCATTCGCTAAGGGTTCAAATCCATGAATAATAGAATTCATGACAAGGTTAATAATAATCTGCGAAAATAGTCCAGGATAACTATCTAATTCTAATGTTGTGTCTGGGCGGCTATCAACGTTAATTTTTAATTTATGTGATTCTATAACAGAGTAGAGACTATTATTAATGATGTTGTCCTTGATATATGTAAGCAAGTCAAAATGCTTCCGTTGTTGTTGTGATATATCTATGGCTGTTTGACTGAATTTTTCTAATAACTGTGCAGTACGTTCTAATTCTTGAGTGCTGGCCTGTAAACATTTTTTCGCGCTTAGGGCTGGGTCTTGCAGTGCATCTAAACTGACTTCATCTACTTTAAGCACACTAAGCAGTTGATCAATTTGTAGTTCGGCATGAGATGAAGCCATAATTGCCGTGCCAATAGGTGTGTTCATTTCATGCGCGACACCCGCTACAATAACTTTCATGCTCGCTTGCTTTTTAATAAGCTTTGATTGCGTTTTTTTGAGTTCTATTGCGCCAGAACTTAATAGATATGCAGTTCTATATCCATAAACAGAATTGACCGTTACAAAGATGAGGCAAGTAAGAAAGTAATATAAGCCTGTAATTAACTCTTCTATACTCACATTGTGGGGGAAGAAGGTAAAACGTACCCAAGCGACTATAATTATTATAATGCCAGGTAATAATGTATTCCAAAAGCGCCACAGCATCACTACTGATGCACCCCAAAAAATAGTAGAAAAGCCAATGAGGTACTTCAAAAATTCATCGGTGTAGAGCACCATGATTCCGATATCCATTATTAATAAAGCATAATGTAATAACGCCCATTTATGATGATTTTTTTTGAAGATGGGTAGGTGAAGAAAAAATGCCCAAAGTAAAGTTGCGGACGTATACAGAGCCCGCAAAGCCAAAAAAAACCATAAATTTTCGATGTCAATAACAGCATCAAAAACTCCCCATGTTGAGACTAATATAGCTGCAGTGAACATGTAGATTCGTGTGCGTATCCATATTTGCTCATCCATATTTGCTAATACATCTTTATCTGCTGAAAAGAATAAAGAATGAAAAGCTTTTTTGGTATGTCTTTTTATTGAATGGGGAGGCATCTTTTTATCTTAAGTTAAGGAGGCTAGAGTTTGTGAGTTATAGTTTAATGCATCGCACTAGCATATTGATTCCTTGCTCTTCAAAGTCAATTTTAACAGAGTTTTCGCCAAAATTGCTTTTTGCAAACAGGCGGGACATATCTTCTTCTGTGCGATAAATTAATTTCCAGTCTAATAGATAGTCAAGAAATAATCTAGAGTCGCAATTGGTGTGAAAATTACCAATGATTACTTCGCCATGAGGCCTTAGCATCTGATAAATATTATTAAGGATTTTAATCACAAGCTTGTCGCTAAAGTAATCGACCAAACCCATAGAGTACACTAAGTCTTGTGTGTTATTTAAGTAAGTGTATTTCCCTAGACTCAACACATTATGCGCTTGGGTAGAAAAATATGCATTTAGTTTTTTTTCTTGTATGCGGTCATCCACACTGGCGCATGCGCGTTTGTCCATGTCAATACCTGTTACTTTTAGTGTGGAGTAGGCACTTTTTTCCATGGAGTTGAAAACATCAAATATCTCTTCTGCAGGCCCGCTAGCAATACTGGTTACGTAATATTTTTCTTTTTGTATGCGCTCTATTTTTTCCAAAATATAATCTTTCATATATTGCTTTCTGTTTTTAACCGCTTTGCTTGCAGGTTCTTCAAGATAACATAAGTTGACTATTTGGCTTATGGCGCACTCTGATTCTCCTCCTCCGTTATATATTTGTTTGATTGTGTGGTGATCGCCCGCTATATTTTGTGGTTTATTAAAGCTGCGAGAAGAGCATGAGCCTAATAAGAAAAAAGCAATAAACTCTTGGTGTATCCATTTTCCTATAGCTTCTTTTTGCTCGTCAGAAAAGCGTTCGGTGTGGTATATCATGGTGTTAACGTACGAGAGTGTTTTTCTAAAGCTGTGTTGAGTATTGTTAGCTAACTCTTGGCTAACGGCGATGTGAGATGCAGCTGTTTTTGCCACGAGAGCAAAGTTTTTCTTAAAGTTGTTTAAGGGGGTACAACGATAAACTTCTTCTATGACGGCGTGTAAGAATTGTGAGTTTTGCGACAGCGTTTCTGGTGTTTTTTCATTTTTTTTCGTGTTTTCGTTGCAGTTTTTCATTGTTTTTACCTCAGTTTTTTTAGTTAAATAAATGCACGAATTAGGTATGTAAACCTAAAAAAAGTGTCAGCTAATGGAGCGTGCTGACACCGTTATCATCTTATCTCACATTACTCAGGTATAAGTGTTAGAACTATAAGCTCATGTTATATGAAAGAGGGCGGCTATGAGGATAGCTATGAGGGTAGCTATGAGGGTAGCTATGAGTGTTGCTATGAAGGTGAACGATAGGAGGTGTAGGGAGTATATTATTTGGTTTCTGAAAAGATGAGACCTTTGCGCGAAGCGTACCAATAACTACGATGCGCTTCGTCACGGTTAAAAATAATAACTTTTCAGGCTTTTTTAACACTGCTGTCCGGTTTAAAAATTAAAGCGGGTTAAAGAAGTCCGACCCCCTTGGTGTGCGGTAAAATAGCAGCTTTCGAGACAGCAAATTTACCTCAGGGGATTCGGACATGAAGCATCGTAACA
>Ga0233426_10000266_pt1 | contig 58920 bp, 57 predicted proteins | sample SI_118_April2016_6_FD_179875 | JGI IMG/M metagenome (GOLD analysis project Ga0233426, IMG submission 179875) | Seawater microbial communities from Saanich Inlet, British Columbia, Canada - SI_118_April2016_10_MG | ecosystem: Environmental > Aquatic > Marine > Inlet | place: Canada: British... | reverse complement strand
GATTACGCGGATATAATTTATTAGCGGATGTTATTACTGGGGTTAAATTCAGTGATGGCATCAAACAAAAACAACAGGATCAAGAGGCTGCTTAATGATCCATACACCAGATTTGACTATAGCTCAACAGTAGAGCAACGCGAACAGATGCAAGCCAAGTGACAGCGGTCAGTGCGGTTGACTCTCCGAAGCATGACGTATTTTACGATGAATATTATCCATGCAGTGCATTAAGCGCGCTTTGAGGATCTGCATCAACGATACGTAATAAGGCTCTAGCGGGGCCTGTCGGATGACGCCGACCCTGCTCCCAATTTTCTAGCGTTCGCTGACTTACACCTATTAATGTGGCAAAGCGGTTTTGAGACAAGCCCATTTTTTCTCGTATGCCTTTTACCTCTGGATCAGGGAAGACAAACTCGCGGGACGCTCTTTCTTTGCCTTGAACAATATTATCCATTTGCTCTACGCTTAAGAGCAATTCATTAAACATGTCATTATCCATCAGACCACCTCTCTACCATCTGTTTCAACGCCTTTAACTGCGCTGCGGTTAAGTTTTCTTGCTTGCCCTTTGGGTAGGTATAAATCATGCGGATATGCTCTTCATCCACTACCCAATAATAGATTACTCGAACACCACCACTTTTCCCTCGACCTTCCAAGTTCCAGCGAACTTTACGCAAACCACCAGAAGACTTAATCACGGCACCGAGATCAGGCCGTTGGATTAGCGCTTCCTGCAATGTTCGGTATTCATCATCACTCATTAATGAGACGGGTAAATATTGGCGTTTCGATAATTATCATAAGTACTTTGTCCAGTCTCTTTATTTTACAATTTCGCCGGATGGGTTTGTCCATGCACTTCCTGCAACTTCCTAATTGATACGTGGGTATATACTTGTGTCGATTTATAACTACTGTGTCCTAGCATCACTTGGATATAGCGCAGCTCTGCCCCATTTTCTAGCATGTGGGTCGCCATTGCATGACGGAGTTTCAGATAAACAATTACGTGACACTGAGAAGTTATGGTTTTCGAGTGATAATGTAAAAAAAGCGAATGAGTGTATTGTTGAGTTTATTCAGGGTTTGCGCCTACCGACTATCTTCAATGATAAAGACGATATTTTACATACAAGTAGCGACGGTAAAAAAGTCGTTGTAGCCGTTAATTCATTGCTTGCTAACTATTCATATAAGTATTACGGCAAAGAAAAAGGCATTAGCGTAAATAGCTTTGTTGATGAAAAACAATCTTTCTTTCATGTCAATATACTCACCTCTTCTGATAGAGAGGCTCCTTATATGATGGATGGACTAGCTAAATCTAAGGCATCGGTATTCCGTCATACTAACCTAAGAGAAAGAACGAGTAAAAAACATATACATTCAACCGATACTCACGGCTATACAGAAGCAATCTTTGCAGGGCTTCACTTCTTAGATGTATCCTTTGCGCCTAGAATCGCCAAAGTAAATAAGCAAACGCTTTATGCTTATGAAGCTAAGTCTCTACAAAAAAATTCAAACTACTTTATAGCACCAAACAGCGTTATTAATAAGAAACTCATCCTAGATAATTGGGATGATATTCTTCGCCTAATGGCTTCTATTAAACTTAACTACTGCTCTGCGTCCCAAATGTTTAAAATGTTGTCTGCTAGCGCAAAAGATAGTGAACTTTATAGGGCAATGAAAGAGTTCGGAAGGTTAATAAAGTCTAAATTTATCTTAAGTTACATAAATGACAGCGATCTAAGAAAAGCCATTACGAAGCAACTTAATAGAGCGGAGCTAGGACAAAAACTATCGGAAGCTATTTTTTTCGGGCGCAAGGGACAATTGCATGTAGGAACCCCAGAAGAAATGCAGTGCGTAATGACATGTAAAACACTTCTAAAGAATACGATTATTCTATGGAACTACCTATTTTTATCCGACTATTGCTGTAGTTCAGAGTCAAATGAAGAAAAACAGCAAATTGTAGAGTCTATAAGTAGCGGTTCCGTCATCTCCTGGAGGCATATTAATATGCATGGAGTATATGATTTTGATCAGAAATATATTCGCTCATTCAAGTCTACATTGAAACAAATGCAGAATGTCAGAATTAGCTTTTAAGATGGAACTATTAATCCTAAAAATCAATAGGTTATAATGATTTCATGTGAATTTCAGCTTAATATCGTCGCACAGCCGAAGAACTATTTCCCACTAAAGGCTTCACTATTTAACTAATAGAGTATGGGAGAAATAAGCGTAAAACCTCTAGAATCTAGAGGTTTAGCTATAAAAAATTTTACCAAAAAATCAATTAAAACAATGAGTTAACTTAAGTAAGTGAAACTTTAACCCTCTATATGGTCGTTCACCTTTTATTTTATTAGGTTTATGATCATAATTTTTCTATATGCTCTTCCAGCAAAAGCTTTCAAAAAAGTCATCAACACCGCCTTCACAATAGTGCTATTCTGGGTATAGTTTAGGTAAGTGGTACTGTCTAGGTATCAACAGATGGTATTGTATTCTGTTTCAAGCCCAAAGGAGAAAGCCATGAAAATCCAATTTAATACCGACGCCAATATCCACGGTACCGAAGCGCTAGCCGCTCAAGTGACCGCATCAGTAGAGCAAGCGTTAGATCATTTTAAAGATCACATTACTCGTGTAGAAGTGCATCTTAGCGATGAAAGTAAAGGGAAAAGCGGTTTGCACGATCAGCGCTGCATGCTTGAAGCCCGGCTTGAGGGACGTCAACCGGTCGCAGTGACAGATCATGCCGAGACCTTGGAGCAAGCAGTGAATGGTGCAGCTAAAAAACTAGCTCATCGCTTAGAAAGCACTTTAGGTCGCCTAAAAGATCACCGTAAAAAAGCTTCGGGCATCCCTCTGCCTGAAATGGAAGCTGAGACCGAGCTACCATCGGATAGCTAATCTAGCTATAGAACAGCCGCGTTCCCCCTATCCTCTACGAAGGCGAAAGCGCGGCATTGTTATTATTTGTCAAAACATCTACACGAAGCCTCGATGTAGATGCCCCCTTTAAACGTTTTTTCGTTCAAACATAAATCAGTTTTTTATTAGTGAATCCCGCTATAATGCGGGTTTTACGTATTAGAGATTCCCGCAATGAATTTTTCATCTTTAGATTTCTCGCCAGAAATACAAAAAGCCATTACCGCGTGCGGTTACGAAAAGATGACCCCCATTCAAGAGCAGGCCATAGTGCCTGCTCGTCGCGGGCGAGATGTTTTGGCTTGCGCGCAAACCGGCACGGGTAAAACCGCCGCATTTGCACTGCCTATCCTGCAACGGATGATCGACAAGCCCAGGAAGACCGAAGAAGTCAACTCACCGCGGGCGCTTATTTTAACGCCTACGCGTGAGTTAGCGGAACAACTAGCGAATACGATTAGTGCTTATGCTAAACATCTCCCCTTCACTATTGTTGCTGCTTATGGCGGTGTCAAAATATCTAAACAAGCGGCTAAGTTTGCATCCGGTGTTGATATATTAATCGCCACACCGGGCCGCTTGCTTGAACTTGTTACTCAATGCCACACACATTTAGCCAATGTTGAATTTGTGGTGTTGGACGAAGCCGACCGAATGCTAGACATGGGCTTCGTGAATGATGTTCAAACACTCTTAAAAGGCACAGCAAAAAGCAGACAATGCTTGCTGTTTTCAGCCACGCTATCAGCCGGTGTTAACGAGCTATCTCACAAACTATTAAAAAACCACCTAGAAATACGGGTAACCAAAGCAAACTCTACTGCTGATACCATCGAGCATATTGTTTATCCCATTGAGGAAAAAAGAAAAATTGCGTTATTTAACGAGCTATTAGAAGAGTACAACTGGTATCAAGTATTAGTCTTTACCAGCACAAAAGGACAAGCAGATAGCTTATTGGCTAGCTTGAAAGAGAACAAAATACCTGCGGCCATTTGTCATGGCGATAAAACACAGGGTGCACGGCGGCGCGCATTGGCTGACTTTAAGTCTGCCAAAATACAAGTATTAATTGCCACTGAAGTCGCAGCGCGAGGCCTAGATATTCAAGGCTTAGAGTATGTGGTGAATTACAATCTACCCTTCTTAGCCGAAGACTATGTTCACCGCATAGGGCGAGCCGGTAGAGCGGGTAATAAGGGTTATGCCATATCCTTAGTAAGCCGTGAAGAAGAACGTAATCTAGATGCTATTCAGCGCTTAATCGGCCAAAAGGTGAAGCGTATTAATCGAGCGGGTTATGAGGTGCAGCAACGTAGAGCGTTAGTAGAGAAGATTGAAACAGAAAAACGCACTGGGCGAAAGAACCGGTCGTCGCAGACCATCATTAAAAAAGGCGCTAAATAGCGCCTTTTTGGTTTACTGTTTACCGCTTATTCAAGTTTTCTACATTTCGTAGCAAGCATCAACTAATTTACCGATAGTGACATCGCTAACAATCTTATAAGCTGACAATGCACCTTCTATCGCTTTTCTGTCTTCTTCAGTGGCTGATCCATAACGATCGCCCGAAGTAACAAAACCTTCAAATAACTCTTCGTTGCCGTCAAGGCTCACAAATAAATTACGATCTTCTACTTGACCAGCGAAGTTATCAAAAAACTGCCCGTAATCTGCTTCTTCACTCAGGTCAATCTTACAAGAAAACTCGAAGCCAAGAATGGCGTATTCATCAAGGTATAATTTTTTACGTAAACGGTTGCTGCGCTTAATCGGTGTGGTCATATGTCGCTACTCTTCGAAGACTATCAATAATGGGGTTGTTCATCGTGGGATAAGGCGCGCATGGTAACAGTTTTGCACAAATACAAGCAATAAAATCAGCCCAGATAACGCAGAAGCTAGCTCAATCATGGTTTATTATAAGAATATAATGAAACGGTATGAGCGATAGACCAATTAGCACTGCAGTAGCCTTTCAATTTTTCAAGCCTACCCTTATATTGCTCCCCATCTATTGATGACTTTATTATTGAAAATGTGAAACAGAGAATTTTATGACTGACACCCTTGATTTTGCCAGCATTAACCAGCAATTACGTGACAAACACCCGGTAGAAATTATTCGCTGGGCGTTATCGCTAGAGAAAAAAACCATTGTAACGACCAATTTTGGGCCGTACGAAGCCGCTATTTTACATATGACGTCTGAACAAGATGAGGCTATGCCCGTTATCTGCGTTGACCATGGCTACAACACCGAAGCGACTTATCACTTTGCTGAAGCACTAATCAAACGCTTAACCTTAACTATGCATTACTACACACCTAAGGTGACCGCAAAACGACGAGCCACGGTTTACGGTGGCATTCCTAGCATTGATGACGAAGCAGCACATGATGAATTTACACGTGAAGTGAAGTTAGAGCCCTTTGGTCGTGCAATGAGTGAATTTTCGCCAGAAATGTGGCTAACGGCTATTCGTAAAGAACAGACGCCTTTTAGAGATTCACTAGATATCGTCACTCAAGATATTACCACCGGCTTAATTAAAGTCGCCCCTATGTTCTATTGGTCAGAGCTTGATTTGGAAGAGTATTTAGTCGAGCACGACTTACCAATAGAAGAAGATTACAACGACCCAACCAAAGTACTGAAAGACCGTGAATGTGGTTTACATGTAGGCAAGGTGTAATTTACGATCATTAAAATAAAAAAGGCCAGCTAATTCAATTAGCTGGCCTTTTTTATGAATGTTATTTCTAGGTGTTGATTATTACTAACAATCAACACCTAACAACATTTTTATAGTTCGTTCTTCATGCTTCGCCTACAAAATATACGCTGGCTCACGCATCGTCACAAACTCTTCAGCAGCGGTTGGGTGAATACCAATTGTGCTATCAAAGTCGGCTTTGGTTGCGCCAGCTTTCATAGCAATTGCGATCCCTTGGACGATCTCTCCTGCATCAGCACCGACCATATGACACCCCACTACTCTATCGCTTGTCTGGTCAACCAGCAGCTTCATAAAGGTTCGCTCACCTAAGCCGCTCAGCGTGTGTTTCATATGTTTAAACTCAGATTTATACACCGCTACCGAGCCGTATTTTTCTTTCGCTTGGGCTTCGGTATACCCTACCGTGCCTATATTCGGCTGGCAGAATACTGCTGTGGCGATGAAGTCATAATCCACTTTGTGGTCTTTCTTTTCAGAATACAGATTACGAGCTAAGGCCATGCCTTCGGCTAGAGCAACGGGAGTCAGTTGCATACGATCAATCACGTCGCCTACCGCGTAGATAGAGGGCTCGGCTGTCTGAAAATCGTCATTCACCACAATGCTACCCTTTGCGGTCAATTCGACATCGGTATTGTCTAGCCCAAGGTTTTCCGTCTTAGGCTTGCGACCTGTCGCATACATCACGGCATCCACTTCAAGTGTCGAACCATCGGTCAAGCTCACTAACAAGCTACCATCGGCTTGTTTTTCGATACCAGTCATATTGGTATTAAACTGTAGATCAATACCTTTCTTGCGCATTTCGCCAGCGGTAAACTCACGAATATCGTCATCAAAGCCACGCAGAAACAGGTCTCCGCGATACAGTAAGTGGGTTTCGCTGCCAAAACCTTGGAAGATACCGGCAAACTCTACGGCAATATACCCTCCACCGACGACGATAACTCGCTTAGGAAATTCATCTAAATAGAACACTTCATTCGAGCTGATAATATGCTCACTGCCTGCTATATCCGGCACCATAGGCCAACCGCCTACTGCGACTAAAATACGTTCTGCAGTATAATTTTTTCCATCAACAGCGACAGTATGCGCATCAACGACAGTACCACGGCCATGAATAATCTTAACGCCGGCATTTTTTAGCATATTGTCGTAAATGCCGTTTAAGCGCTCAATCTCTTTGGTTTTATTATCACGTAAGGTAGGCCAATCAAAATGGCTTTCACCTACGGTCCAGCCAAAGCCAGCCGCTGCTTCAAACTCTTCTGCGAAATGCGAGCCATAGACGAAGAGTTTTTTAGGTACGCAACCCACATTCACACAAGTGCCGCCTAAATATAAGTCTTCGGCAACCGCCACTTTTGCGCCTAAACCTGCGGCAATACGGCTAGCACGTACACCGCCAGAACCGGCGCCGATAACAAACAAATCATAATCGTAATCGTAAGACATTATTGACTCTCTACATGGAAGATTAAGTATATAAGCACTTCTGACATTGTTTTTGTGAATAGTTTCAAAAGTACTAGTTTTAAAAGTAATAAGGGAATATTAATAAGCCTTGCATCATACAGACTGTCTTTTTAAAAACACAATAAAAGGAATTAATGATGCTTATAGGCATTGCTAACCATGCCCAAGTATACCTATCTATATCCCACTACAGCCGAGAAGACTTTTCGATGGTCAGCCAACGCTCATAAATCGAATCCGACCAATAGGTTTGAATATGCGCAATCACATCGATAATCTCACTTTCGCTTAACTGATCTTTAAAAGCAGGCATTTGTCCTCCCACTTCTGCCCCGCCATTATAAATAGTTCGGCCTAGCACACCGATCGGATGATGCCATGCGTGCGCGCTGCCGTTTAATGGCGGTGGTGGATAATGTCCATTTGCATCGGGCGTTTTCCAGTGGCTAGTAGCTTCGGCATTGCTACCATGACAAACTGCACAGTTATTGATAAAAACCTCTTTTCCGCGTGTTGCTTGTTCAGAAAAATACCAACGCTTAGTCATCGGCTTGGGAGTGAGTGTGATTGTTGAAAAGCTAATGATTGTATCGCTTGTATTCGCTGTTGATTGTTCTTGCTCTCGTTCTTGGTCTTGATCACTACAAGCCACTATTCCGATACTTATTACAGTGGATAGCAGTGCTATTTTTGTTAGTTTCATTACCTGTCTCTTTATTGTAAATTTTTATCTATTACACATTGGGTGGAGATAAATAGTGGGCACAAGCTAAATTAACATCCAAACACCCATCACCACCATAGCAACATTTTTTCTGTCAACGACACAAAGCCTAGCGGCACATTACTTTGCCGCCAACACAGGCGCATTTCAATTCACGCTTATCAATGTACACTGCCTTGATAACAGAGATAGCACCTATACTGCCAATCAATAATGCGATAGGAGAGACTAGCGAGGATGGTAAAGCTGCCAGCATCCCTATGCCCACAAAGGCTTCTGCGAATGGATAAATATACGCATATCTCACCACACGCATACCTAGCAAATCATAGGTAATAAATTGATTGGTAAAAGCATCTAGGTCACGTAATTTTTGTATCGCTAATACACACATAGCAATCGCCACAAACCATTTCACGACGGTTACACTCAGTACTGTACCTAGCATGTTGTAATGAAGACTAAGCGCCATTAAAAAAACTCACTACAAAAATGGTGATAACAGGTCGATAAGTCACTTTATTGTTATCCGCTACAGGCAGACCAAGATAAAGACGTAAATCGTCATAGCCACCAATGCGCTCGTCATCAATAAAAATTTGTGGTGTTGTTTTAACGCCATATTGCTCTTTAAAAACATCGGTCGCATCACGTGAAGCCAATAAACAATCATCTACTTTAAAACCGTGGCGCCGCAAAAGATCTTTGGCTTTCAAACCAAAAGGACAAATATGTTGGCTATTCACCATACGGTATAGCGTGACTTTTTTTGACATGGTGATTTACTTTTTAATGTGATAATACACGACTACTCTTATTGCCGTGCGGTAATGATTTGATATTGCTGTGGAGTTAGTTCAGGTAGTTTTTGCAAAAAAGCGACCATTGCCCATATGCGATCATCATCATGAGTGGGGCCAAAAGCTGCCATGCCTGATGCCATAATGCCGTGCTTGATCACCCAGTATTGTTGTCTAGCAATCACATTCGGATCATCATGTGAACCTTCACCGTGGTCGTGATCATGTTTATCTGCTGCCACGGTAAGGTTGGGTGGCGATGGGTATAAACCTAATGTCATATCATTTTCTGTTTGTCCGGGCGCTAAATGGCAACCTGCGCACATATCATTATAATCCGCGCCTCCAGACAGCAAGAGCTGCGGATCAGTCAATGGCGGGACTGCGATATTTTTTGATGCGCGAGCGATAAACTTTGTGCGTAAGGTTTCTAACACCCAAAATGTTAGCGCATTGTGTTTATTGTCCGCGCCAACAGGATAGATACCTGAATAAATAAAGCCAACTCCGCCCACCACTGCCAATAGTAAAAGCAATGCCATTGTTTTAATTATAATCATTATTATGCACTCTTATTTATCTTTGATGATCAGGCGAGAGCGCTGCCCTCGCCTACAATATGATCAGCCGTGATTTTTTTTCATATCGTGATCACCGTGGTCATCACTATGTTTGTCTTTTTTGTCTTTTTTATTGTGTTTTTCATCGTGATGATCATCAGTAGTAGATTCACATTGTTTCATCATCGCCATCATTACCGGATCATTCATATCCATGTTGCCATGATCCATATTGTGCATTCCCTCACATTTCGGTTTTTCAGCGTTGGCTTTTTTATGCATTTCAGGCGAATGAGCAATGGTACTGACGGATAAACCAGACAGTATAGTTAATAATAAAACGGGAGCGATTATTTTCATTTTCATTTCTCAGTTTAAGGTTAAATTTACGTTGAATTTACGTTGAATCAAAGTGACTTCGATTGTTAATGCTTTTTACACATAGGTTTTTTCCATAAAAAATAAATAGCAGGCAATACCACTAAGGTGAGTAACACTGCGCTAATCATGCCGCCCACCATGGGCGCGGCAATACGGCTCATGACTTCAGAGCCTGTGCCCACACCATAAAGAATCGGTAATAATCCCAGTACGATAGTCGCAGCAGTCATCATTATGGGGCGTATACGCATTCCCGCACCCTCTTCAATAGCCAGCTTTAATGCATCAATTGAGATGGGCTGACTAGACAGCGGCTGCTTTTCGTTTTGACGTGTCCACGCCTGATTTAAATACAGTAGCATCAGTACCCCAATCTCTACTGCGACTCCGGCTAAGGCTATAAAGCCGACACCCACCGCAATAGAGAAATTAAAGCCCTGCCAATACATCAGCCAAACACCACCAATCACCGCAAAAGGTAGCGTACTTAATAAAATAGCAACTTCCACCGCGCTGCGAAAACTTAAATATAACAGCAGTGCAATAATTGCGATGGTTAATGGAATCACATAACTCAGCTTTTCTTTGGCGCGTAACATGTATTCATATTGGCCCGACCAAATAATCGAGTAACCGGCGGGTAGCGATAGCTCTTGCGCCACGGTTTTTTGCGCCTCGGCAACATAGGAACCAATATCGACACCGTCGATATCAATATACGTCCAACCATTGAGCCGAGAGTTTTCGCTTTTGATTCCGGCAGGACCCTCTTCCACAAGAATAGTCGCGACATCTCCCAGACCGATACGCTGACCCGAGGGGGTAACGATGGGTAACAAACGTAACTTTTCGGGCGAGTCGCGATAGCTTTGCGGATAACGCAGGTTGACTGGATAACGTTCTAAACCTTCGATCGTTTGCGTGATATTCATGCCCCCAATACCAAAAGCGATAACCTGTTGAATATCGGCAATATTCAACCCAAAACGTGCGGCTTTAACACGATCAATATCCACTTTGATATAACGACCACCGACGACACGCTCGGAGTAGACGGACACTGTGCCGGGAACTTTTGCTAAGACAGCTTCAAGTTGTTGACCGATTTTTTGGATTTCATAAAGGTCTGGCCCCGCTACTTTGATCCCGACTGGGGTTTTAATACCTGTAGCCAACATGTCTATACGCGTTTTGATGGGCATTACCCAAGCATTAGTCAGCCCCGGTACCTTAACCAAGCTATCAAGCTCTTGCTTTAAGCTATCCGTCGTCATGCCCGCTCGCCATTCACTCCGATCTTTTAATTGAATAAACGTTTCGATCATGGTTAACGGCGCTGGATCGGTGGCCGTATCTGCGCGCCCCACCTTGCCAAATACTGTTTTGACTTCTGGGACTGTGCGAATCAATTTATTGGTCTGTTGTAATAACTTACGTGCCTCACCAATAGAGATCCCAGGGTAAGTCGTGGGCATATACATTAAATCGCCCTCATCTAAGGGAGGGATAAACTCACTGCCAATCTTACCCAAAGGCCAAAGCGTACTGGCCAACACTAACATCGCTAGTAATATAGTGATTTTGGGGAAAGCTAATACTTTTTTGATCAAGGGTAAATAAAGAAAAGTCAGTAGGCGATTAATGGGGTTTTTATGTTCTGCTAGCACTCGCCCACGAATAAAGTAACCCATTAACACGGGCACTAAAGTGATGGCTAAAATAGCCGCCGCGGCCATTGCATAGGTTTTAGTAAAGGCAAGCGGGGTAAACAATCGCCCTTCTTGAGCCTCTAAGGTAAACACAGGAATAAAACTGACCGTAATAATCAGCAAGCTAAAAAACAGCGCTGGCCCGACTTCACATGCCGCACGCGCGACCACTTGCCAACGATTTTCAGGTGTAATGGTCGTCTTTTCCATGTGCTTATGCATGTTTTCAATCATCACAATCGCGCCGTCCACCATAGCGCCAATGGCGATAGCTATCCCACCTAGTGACATGATATTGGCGTTAATGCCCTGCCAGTGCATCACAATAAAGGCAGCGAGAATGCCTACAGGCAGACTTACAATAACGACGAGTGACGAGCGTACATGGAATAAAAAAACCATACAGACCAATGCGACGACTAAAAACTCTTGAAGTAATTTATGCCATAGATTTTTCACCGCGCGTTCAATCAGGCCAGACCGGTCGTACACAGTGACGACTTCCACACCGTCGGGTAGTCCTTGTTTGAGCTGGCTTAATTTTGTTTTCACGCCTTCGATGGTAGTTTGTGCATTTTCACCAAAACGCATCACGATGACGCCACCAACGGCCTCACCTTCTCCGTTAAGTTCGGTGACACCACGACGCATCTGCGGCCCGATTTGAACAGAGGCAATATCTTTTAACAATAAGGGTGTGCCGTTACTGTTAAGGCCTAATGGTATGGTATTGAGATCTTCAATGGAACGTAGATAGCCAGTGGCGCGCACCATATATTCCGCTTCAGCCATTTCAATTACCGACGCACCGACCTCTTGATTGGCGCGTTGTATCGCCATTTGAATATGAGCGAGTGGGATGTCAAAGGCACGTAATTTATCGGGATCAACCGTCACTTGATATTGTTTAACCATGCCGCCCATGGTCGCCACTTCGGCCACACCCGGCACTGTTTGTAGTTCATATTTTAAGAACCAGTCTTGTAAACTACGTAACTGGCTAAGATCATTTTTGCCCGTACGATCAACTAATGCATAAGCGTAAACCCAGCCTACGCCAGTGGCGTCGGGGCCCAACTGCGGTTTAGCATTTGACGGTAACGAAGGCGTTACTTGACTTAGATACTCTAATACTCGGCTACGCGCCCAATAAAGGTCGGTATCTTCATCAAAAATAATGTACACATAGGAGTCACCAAAAAAGGAATAGCCTCTCACTGTTTGAGCGCCAGGCACCGATAACATAGCCGTTGTTAGCGGATAGGTTACCTGATCTTCAACTACCTGAGGCGACTGACCTGGGTAAGAGGTTTTAACAATAACTTGAACATCGGATAAGTCGGGGATCGCGTCCAGAGGGGTGTTTTTAAGAGAATATAGACCTAAGCCTACAATAATCAATGTCGCCATTAACACCAAAAATCGGTTAATGATGGACCAACGAATAATCGCTTCAATCATGTCCTACTCCTATTGATGATGTTTCATCGTGCTGTGGTCAACGTCATCCGTTGATGAATCACTCGGTGATGAGTGCTGACTATGATCCATCTCGCTATGGTCCATTTCTTGATCATTCATAGTTCCGTGATCCATCTTGCTATGGTCCATTGCTTGATCATTCATAGTTCCGTGATCCATCTTGCTATGATCCATTTCCTCCTTAACTATTTCCTCCTCAACTATGCCATTATTGACAGGGGCTGATTGATCAGGGATATGAATTTTCGTCACCAAAAATTGATTGCCACCTTGGTCGCTGATCTCAATATGTAATTTTTGTTGTTTATGCAGTGAGCTAATATCGATATCTTCACCCACAGAAAATTGCATTGTCATCGCAGGCCAGCTCCATTCGCTAATAGGCTCATGGTCGAGCTTTAGCATACGGGTATCCGCCATTACTTCGATAACTTGCGCTGCTGCCCAAACACTACTTTGAGCCTTTTTTTCTGATGATTGCATGCGCATAAAATCAGACGTTTTACTGGATTCTGAATCTAATAAAAATTGTGCCGAAGTGACTACTGTGTCTTGTGCATTGATTCCGTCAACTATCTCGATCCACTGATCGCCGTGTTGACCCAGTGTGACCGCGACAGACTTAAATTTACCCTCTCCTAAGCTCAACACGACACGATTTTGTATGCCGGTTCGAATAACCGCTTCGGCTGGCACCATCAGCAATGTTTCATCGCTGGTAGTATTGGTAGCATCGATACGAATACGGGTAAACATATTGGGCTTCAAGCTGTTGTCAGTATTGATAAAGCGCAGCCGAACCCTTAACGTTCGAGTCTTGGCGTCCAATGATGGGTAAATATAATCAATAGTGCCTTGCCATTGTTGACTCGTTTGATAGTCGACATTCATCTCAACGGGCATCCCTACTGTTATCAATCTCGCTTGACGTTCAAAAATTTCGGCCTCGACCCACACTTCATCCAGTGAGCCAATTGACATCATGGTCGTGCCGGGCTTAACAAAAAAACCTTCTCTGATAGATAAATCGTTGACTACACCTGACTGTGGCGAATAAAAAGTAACGGTTTGACGTATTTTTCGTTCTTTAATCAAACGTTTAATAAATGATTCTGATAGCTGCAATGCTTTCAATCGATCTTTAGCTGCGCTGATCAAATAGGCACTATTACGACTAGAGGCGATTAATAATTCTTCTTGAGCGGTAACCAGTTGCGGCGAATATAAATCGTATAACGCTTGGCCTTTTTTAACAGGCTCTCCTTCAGCCTTGATGTAGAGCTTTTCTACCCAGCCTTCGACTCGTGGGTGGATATGCACAATATCGTCTTGGTTAAACTGGACATAACCGACGGTATTAATCGTTTGCTGTAATACACGGTTTTCGACTGCGGCAGTGCGCACGCCTAAATTATTCAGCACGGCAGAATCAATAGTAATCGTGCCGGGGCCTTCGCCGTTATCGTTGTTTGTGTTTTTGTAAACAGGGATTAAATCCATTCCCATCGGTGACTGCCCTGGCTGATCACGTTGGTAGTTGGGGTCCATAGGCGCAACCCAATACAGAGGTTCATTGTCACTTTTATCGCTAGTACTATTTGATGCAGTGTCCATTGAGTGATTCATTGCGTGACCCATGGACAGCCCGAGTTTGGGTGCGACATAAACCCCTGCTCCGATACCTACGGCCAGAATGATTAAAACCATTAGGAAAGTTTTCATTGATTAGCTCCTACGGTGTTGTCTAAGGTCTTACCTAGGGTGTCGCTAGTCGCAGATAACGGCGACCCAGAAAACAAATAATTTAATTGGGCGATATTTTTTAAACGGTCTACATCAATATTTAATGCGTCTATACGGCTATTGAGTTCGGTAATACGCCCCCTGACTACACGATTAAAATCCCCGTTATTATTGGTGTAAGCAGTCAGTGACGCCTCAACTTGGTCGTGAATTTCTGTTAACAAACGTGTTTGATAAAGTGTTTGTCGTTGCTCTAGGCGCTGCAATTTTGCCGATGCCTGATTGACTTGAGCCGCTAATGTGCGCAGAAGTAGAATTTTTTCAGTTTTGACAGCACTTGATTCTGCGACAGCGGCTTCTAATTGCTTATCTTGCCGATTAGCGGTAAATAAAGGCATATCCACACTGACGCCCACCGAAATAAGATCAGCTCGACTATTACCCATAGGGTCTTCGTCTCGATACGCATAACTCACACCCACTCCCCATTGAGGGCTATAGCTTTGTTTCGAGAGTTTTATGGCGGTATCGCTCGCGGTAATGCGTTGATCCAACTGTTTGACCTGTGGATGGTTACGCAGTTGGGAGAATAAAGACTGTTCGTCGTTAGGTTGATAGGGTTTGTCATCGGACACACTCCCCACGACCCATTGGGGATAGTCTGACGGAATAGTAGGCAACCGCTTATTAACGACGTGACTAATACGATCATCTTTCGGTAACCATTCATTAAGTTTACTGAGCTCAACCTCGGCCTTTTCATGTAATCCGTAAATCCGGTCATCTAGTCGAGTGAGTTCTACCTGAGCCTGAATAATATCCTGCTGCTGTGTTGCGCTAATAGCGCTTGCATAACTAATCGTCACAATATCGGCTAACTCTTCAAATAAGCTGCGATCTTGCTCAATTAACTCAATAGTATTGCGATACCGCAGCCATTCTAACCATAAGTGAGTAATCTTTAATTTCATCATGGCTTGACGGTTAATACGCTGGTAGCCCGTTTCTTCACTGCGCTCTTGAAATAGTTGCTGTTTAAGTGATCGAGTGTTGCCTCGAGGAAATTGTTGGTTAATGCCGACTTTTAATTGAGTCATACCTTCTTGCCCAAAATCAAAAGTGTCTGACGGTAAGTTAGCCATGCTGAGTGATAACTTAGGGTCGGGTAATTGATTGGCAGCGACTCCCTGACTTATTAATGCTTGTTGTCGGTATTCGCTTCCCTTGAGCCAAACATCATTGCTTATTGCCATTTGAATTGCTTTATCCAAAGTTAAGGTTTCTGCAATACAAAGAGAAGACACTAGCATGGCGCTCGACGCTATTATTAGGCGCTGTAGAGTATTCATGGTTTTTCCTGATAACTAATTTCGCGAGCAGAAACCGCCGCATAAGGCGTGCTACTGCCATCTTTGTTGAGTTGTAATACGGTATAAGGGCGAAATTTTTTCTCCGTATCTCTATCCATATCCATGCCCGGGCTACCCATCGGCATACCCGGAACCGCTAAACCCAGCGCATGACTGGGCGTATTATCGAGAAAGTGCTGAATAACATCCGCTGGAATATGACCCTCGAACACATGCTCACTTTGTGTGGCCGTATGGCAAGCTTGATAACGAGGAGCGACACCGAGTTGCTGCTTAATGCTGTTAAGGTCGCTGGGATGCTTAATCGTTGAGCTAAACCCCGCTTCAGTCATTTGATCTATCCACGCACCGCAGCAACCGCAGCTTGGGCTTTTGTAAACCACCATTGGCTCTGATGTTGCTATTACGGGTTTTACCGTTGTTTCTGCATTGACCGTTGGTACATAGAAAGTCACATGAGCAAATAACAGCGCTACTATTGTGACCGCTAGCCATAATTGGCTAGCGCTATTGGGTAATGTGGTTATATATGTGGCTACTTGAGATGTAGGTGCTAGATGTATAGGTACTGGATGTGTAGGTACTGGATGTGTAGGTACTGGATGTATCGGCGCTCGCATAATGACTCCTAAAATCTACAGATGAGACTTTGCTTAAAAAATTGAAAATAGAGTGATTTGAAGGATAGAAAAACGACTTTTGCGGCTAATAGCCAACTAACAGACGGATTTACCCTAAGTTACGCGGGAATGGGTGGGCGGTAGAGTGTACTGAGAAAGGTATCTGCTGGTGTCGTGATGGATTGAGCCTCAAACACTAAAAGCGTTGCTTGCGTGAGGATGGCTAGCTGACTAGGGATAAGAGAAGGTTGGCAAGTGGCGCTACAATGGTCACACATCATTGACATGTCCGACGATGAAACATCACTATCGGTGGGTATAACGTGCCCTATATGTGCGATATCCGAGAAACAATCGTTTTGGCCATCGCTCACGCAGTCGACATTCGTATAAGGCATTGCCCATACGGCTGCGAACAACTGTTGACTAAAAAGCCAAACCAACAAAAATGTCGTGAACTGTCGTTTTTTCATTAAGCTACTATAACGCCTGTTGTGTACTTTTTGTGTGTTGCTTGCGTTGTGTTACGTTTTTTTCATTAGCAGGTATTAAACACCTAGAGTCAACTCCAGAGTCAAACGCTAAATACGCTATTTTTCAAATTCTTTTAAAATGGGACAGTCCCCTACACTACTTTGGCATTGGCCTACTAGCGTGATCAGCTCTTCTTTCATTCGGCTTAATTCCTGAATCCGTAGATTAATCAGCTCGAGCTTACTGTTTATCATCGACCTTACCTGAGGCTTAGCATTTTCCGGATCATTTCGAAAATGCAATAACTGCGATATATCATCTAAGCTAAAGCCTATTTTTTGCGCCTGTTTTATAAAACGAATGCTACTAACATCGTTGTCTGAGTAGTTGCGAATTCCACTATTCGTTCGCTTTATATTTAAGAGGTTTATTTTCTCATAATAACGTAGTGTGTCGATTGAGACACCAGTGGCTTCTGATATTTGGCTTATTTTCATAGGAATGCGCTTTTAGTCCTGTTGATACATATGAGTATTTTTACATCTTTACAGGTGATGCACGTACGAAGAGGTTATCACCATTTCACTATCCATCTAACTATCTATTTCACTATAAGAAGTAACAAACCATAGTTTCAGAACATAGTTTCCAGCCCATCAATCAATACTTCATTATCTTGAAATAATCATACCGATCAAAAACTTAAGAGGCCAATTTAATTCCATATAGAGGATTGTGTGGCGCACATTTTACAAAGAGCACAGGGCGGATACTCAGATAAAGGTTTAACGCATTACAAGATAACGTTAAAATCCCTTATTTTGACCACACTCGCAAATAAAGTAATGGGGAAAATATAATAATGGGTAGAGCTTATCAGAACCGCAAAGAATCCATGGCCAAAACATCGGATGCGAAAGCTAAGGTGTATAGCAAATACGGACGAGAAATTTATGTGTGTGCGAAGGCCGGAGGTGTAGATCCCGACGGCAACCTTTCCTTACGCAGCATGATCGATCGCGCCAAAAAGGATCAAGTACCTAGCCATGTCATTCAAAAAGCATTGGATAAAGCGAAAGGCGGTGGCGGTGAAGATTTCTCTACGGCTCGTTACGAAGGCTATGGTCCAGGCAGCACCATGGTCATTGTTGATTGTTTAACCGATAACCCCAACCGCACCTTTGGTGATGTTCGCATTTGCTTTACTAAAACTAAATCGAATATTGGTACGCAAGGTAGCGTCAGTCATATGTTTGATCATTGCGCGATTTTTGTGTTTGATCATGATGACGAAGACGTCGTATTAGAAGCCTTGATGATGGCTGATGTTGACGTAACTGATATAGAAAGCGATGCCGGTAAAATTACTGTTTTTGCCCCTTATGCGGAATACTTTAAAGCGAAACAAGCGCTCACAGAAGCCTTTGAAGGCATTGATTTCGACGTGGATGACACACAATTCATCCCTCAAAACACGACTACCGTCAAAGATGACGATCTTGAAATGTTCGAAAAATTCCTCGATATGCTGAATGATTTAGATGATGTGCAAAATGTCTATCACAATGCCGATTACTGATAATCGACTATAATTGATGAACGCAAGCAATTGATTCTACAATAAAATTAAGCGAGGATTTTATGGTTGACCCTGAAGCAGTAACAGCAACGGTAACAAAAAAAATCCCTTTAGCCTATGTACGCCCTACGCGCAGCTTAGATTTACTCTCCCACCGAGAAATTGACGGCGTATTAAATGCGGAGAGTAAAACTTACGAACTCTTTCGCCAATGCGCACTTGCCATTCTCAATACGGACAGTAATGAGGACGATATTTCGGCTATTGCAGAACAATTTTCTGACTTTGACATTCACGTCATCCAAGAGTCTAGGGGGATTAAGTTAGAAATCATTAACTCCCCCGCTTCCGCCTTTGTCGATGGCAAAATTATTTACGGTATTAGAGAGCACCTATTTTCTGTATTACGCGATATTGTGTACACATACCACAAAATCAATATAGGCGGTCGCTTCGATTTTGACTCAAGCGAAGGTATTACCGATGCCGTATTTCGCATATTGCGTAATGCGGGTGTCGTGAGAGCCAATGTGCGACCTCAGTTAGTCGTTTGTTGGGGCGGTCATTCCATTCCTCGCCATGAGTATGATTTCACTAAAAAGGTAGGCTATGAGTTGGGCCTAAGAGGATTAAGTATTGCCACCGGCTGTGGCATTGGTGCAATGAAAGGCCCTATGAAGGGCGCTGTTGTTAGTCACGGCAAACAACATATTCGCGATGGGCGATACATTGGCATCACGGAACCCGGTATTATTGCTGCAGAATCACCCAATCCTACTGTAAATGAGCTAGTGATTCTCCCTGATATTGAAAAACGTTTAGAAGCATTTGTTCGATTATCCCATGGCATCATCGTTTTCCCTGGCGGTGCTGGTACGGCAGAAGAGGTACTGTATATATTGGGGTTGTTAATGCACCCAGATAATCAATCTGTTAGCTTTCCATTAGTTTTTGCTGCCTCGGCAACCAGTGCTGATTATTTCGCCAGTTTAGATAAGTTCATTCGCTACACATTAGGTGACCAAGCAGCAAACTATTACGAAATTATTACTGATAACCCCGTGCTTGTTGGGCAACGCATGCAACAAGGTATTGAGCGAGTTCATCGTCATCGTAGAAAATACAGCGAATCTTATGCTTATAACTGGTCGCTTGTTGTTCCTACGGCCTTCCAGCAGCCCTTTATACCCAGTCACGAAAACATGCTGGCACTTAAATTACACCGAGAACAAGACAGTCACATATTGGCCGCTGAATTGCGCTGTGCCTTTTCCGGCATAGTGGCTGGCAACGTCAAAGCCGATGGGTTGGCTTGCATAAAACAGCACGGCCCTTATCAATTAAAAGGCGATGCAGAATTAATAGACGCGATGGATAAACTACTTCGCTCTTTTGTAGAGCAAGGTCGCATGAAATTAAAAGGTGAATATCAACCCTGCTACCAACTGCTCACACAATAACAATCAACAAGAGAGAACAACCTTATGCCACTTATTTTTTATGTCACCCACGATGGAAATACGTTTGAAGCTAATATTCCCGTAGGTGAGAACCTTATGCAGGGCGCTGTTGATAACGGAATTGATGGTATTGTAGGCGCTTGCGGTGGCGCTATGTGTTGCGCCACTTGTCATTGTTATGTTGATGATGCATGGATCAATAAAACCGGGGTTGCCGAAGGTGCTGAGTTTGAAATGGTGGCAGCAACTAGTGAGCCTAAACCCAATAGCCGACTTTCTTGTCAGTTAACGGTGACCGAAGAAATGGAAGGCCTGACGGTACATTTACCTCCATCACAATAACAACTTCAGCGCCTAATAGCGGAAAGCTATATCGTTCTGCTTAAATATTCTTGACAGGTCATCGCTGTGAGCAGGATTTTACTGTATTCTTCGCGCTTTATTTTTTTGTGCACGATAGCGTTCATTTTTCACTCTCTTATTCATTAGGTTCAGCCGACCCGCTAGGTATATATGTATCAATACGACCCGTACGACCACCAAATAATCACTCAACGCATTGCTCAATTTCGCGGACAAACTGAGCGTTACCTTTCAGGAGAGTTAAAAGCAGAAGAGTTTTTGCCTTTACGCCTTCAAAATGGCCTTTATGTCCAACGCCTTGCGCCGATGTTACGTATTAATGTGCCTTACGGCATGATTAATAGTACGCAATTACGCCGCCTAGCACGTATCACTCGCGACTACGATAAAGGCTATGCGCACATTACGACGCGTCAAAACATCCAATTAAATTGGCCTGACTTGGCGGATGTGCCGGATATTTTAGCGGAACTCGCTGAGGTGGAAATGCACGCGACGCAATCAAGCGGTAACTGTATTCGCAATACCACTTCTGACCAACTAGCCGGTGTTGCAGTAGAAGAAGAAATAGACCCTCGTCCTTACTGCGAAATCATTCGCCAATGGTCGACCTTACACCCTGAATTTGCTTTTTTACCGCGCAAATTTAAGATTGCTGTGACGGGTTCCAATAGCGATAGAGCTGCGATTAATGTCCATGACATTGGTTTGCGCGTGATCAAAAATGAACAAGGCGAAATAGGTTTTCGCGTTATCGTTGGTGGTGGCCTAGGCCGTACGCCAGTTATCGGCTCTTTAGTTCGCGAATTTTTACCAGAAAAAGACTTACTCACCTATTTAGATGCGATATTGCGCGTATACAACTTACTGGGTCGTCGTGATAACAAGTACAAAGCGCGCATTAAAATTTTGGTTAAAGCATTAGGCGTTGAAAAGTTTGCTGAGCTCGTAGAAGCCGAATGGGCGCACTTAGCCAATGGTGAAGCAACCCTTACTCAGGCAGAGATCGATCGCTGCAAAAACTTCTTTACCGAACCCGCTTACGCAACCATTGATGATAAAGCCGCACAAGCAGAAGTCGATGCTATCGCCGCAGACAATATTGCTTTTGAGAAGTGGTTAAGCAGAAATTTATGTGGACATAAGATCCCCGGCTACGCAGCCGTGGTATTAGCATTAAAGCCAACCGGCGTAGCACCGGGTGATGTAACTGATCGGCAATTGGATATTATTGCCGACCTTGCGGACAAATATAGCTTCGGTGAAGCACGTACTACCCATGATCAAAACATCGTTTTGGCAGAAGTGAAAAAATCAGAGCTGCTCCCCTTATGGCAAGAAGCAAAAGCAGCGGGTTTTGCTACCCCGAATATTGGCACCTTAACGGATGTTATCTGCTGCCCGGGTGGTGACTTTTGTTCTTTAGCGAACGCCAAATCCATTCCTATTGCGGAAGCGATACAGCGACGCTTTGACGACATGGACTACGTTTATGACTTAGGCGATATAGACCTTAATATTTCAGGTTGCATGAACGCCTGTGGCCATCACCATGTCGGCCATATTGGTATTTTAGGCGTTGATAAGAAAGGCAAAGAGTTCTATCAAATTCAATTAGGCGGTGATTCGTCAGAGAATACCGCCTTAGGCAAAGTATTGGGCCCCGCTTTTGGTGAAACTGAAATCCCAGACATCATCGCTGGTATTTTAAACGTCTTTGTAGAAAATCGTCACGATGGCGAGCAGTTTGTAGAAACCTATAATCGTATCGGCTTGGCGCCATATAAGGAGCGTGCATATGCCAAATAATACTGTAGTCATAAAAGACGGCAAAATTACTGATAACCTATGGAAAATAGTAAACGAGGATCATTCAGATCTAACGCAAGACAATATCATCTTGCCTTATTGTCTTTGGTTAGCCAATCAAGACGAGTTAAGCCAGCGAGTAAGCGAAGGCAAAATAGGCTTACTGCTTGAAGGGGATCACAATCTACAGGAACAAAATGAAGGAATAGCCGATTTTGAATTGATCGCAATTAACTTCCCAGGATTTATGGATGGACGAGGATTCTCTGTTGCGCGCTTATTACGTGAGCGATATGGCTTTACTGGCGAATTAAGAGCAAGCGGTGGCGTAATACGCGATCAATTATGTTATTTGCAACGCTGCGGTTTTTCATCGTTTGATTTAGACGCCGATATCAATATAGAGGCAGCAGTAGAGTCATTAAATGATTTTTCGGAAGGCTATCAAATCAGTGTAGACCTACCTACTCCCCTTTTTCGTCGCCGCGCTTAACACATTGATGCAAAAGAAAGAGCCTAAAGCGCTGAGCCGCTTTGCAGAAATGAAGTCACCTCATCATAAAAAATAATAATATTTATGATGAGGTGAGGAACACCTCTTTTAACTGTTACACTTCTATTAATACAAATACACCCCTACTTTAGCAAGCTAGTCTTCTCCATAGTAAGACAGCCAACCACAATAAAAGCAGTTAAGGCAGCAGCATGGAAACCAGTCTCTTTCAGTCGTTTTTTTTGATATTTAGTGGTGCAGCGGTCATTGCCACTCTTGCCCTATACACTCGCCAGCCACTTTTGGTCGCGTATATCGTCTTAGGCGCGTTATTTGGTCCTTACGGCCTTAAGCTAATGACCAACGTTGATTTGATCAGTGAGATTTCTCGCATTGGTATTGTATTTTTACTGTTTCTGCTTGGTTTAGACATGCAGCCAAAAGCGTTAATTGCGGTGATTAAACAAGTAACCCCAGTTGCACTCATTAGCTCGGGTCTTTTTGCTGCTTGCGGATATGCCATTGGCGTATTATTTAACTATACACCGATTGAGTGCATGGTCATTGGTATGGCGATGATGTTCTCCAGCACTATTATTGGCATTAAATTATTGCCCACTACTGCCTTACATCACAAACACAGCGGTGAGTTATTAATCGGCCTTTTATTGCTTCAAGATTTTCTAGCGATACTGTGCCTAATGATACTGTTAAGTGGTGATGTGGGCCGAGTGGATATTTCACAACTTGGAACAACCGTGGCTTCGCTGCCCTTAGTGGCTCTTTTTGCTTGGTTATTTGTGCGCTATGTATTGCAGTACTTAATACAAAGATTCGACCGTTTTCACGAATATATTTTTTTATTAGCGCTAGGATGGTGTCTGGGTATGGCAGAGCTATCTGAAGCACTCGGATTATCTGCTGAAATTGGGGCGTTTATTGCGGGTATTAGCTTGGCCACCAGTCCGATCGCTCAATATATTGCGATCAACTTAAAGCCTTTGCGTGATTTCTTTTTGATCTTATTTTTCTTTTCATTAGGCGCTAGTTTCAACCTACTTTTATTACCGGAAGTGATTGTCGCTGCGGCGATACTAGGTGGGATTATGCTAATGCTAAAACCTGCTACTTTCCGCTTATTGTTAGGTCGACAGAGTGAAAAAACAGGTCTTGCGTGGGATATTGGGTTTCGCTTGGGACAGATTAGCGAGTTCTCGCTGCTTATTGCTCTAGTGGCTTACAATGGCTCGTTGATCAGTGAAAAAGCATCAACATTAATACAGGCCACGGCGATTATGACCTTCTTGATTTCCAGCTATATTGTCGTATTTAATCTACCGAACCCTATTGCCGTAAAGGATCATTTGCGTAGAGACTAAAAGCTAGAATAAAGGTAAGGCTATTGTCATTTAGATAACATGATGTAAATGACAATGGCACCCAACATTTTACTTATCGAAACACACAACAACGGCGGAAGTATACTTCTTCCAGTAGATAGGGATAACGTAAGAGCGTGACTCTTTAGGTAAATGTATGTTGCTAGGTTTACCTTCTATGACCACAGGGACTGATATCATAAAATCATCACCGAGACTACTTCGGGCATTGCCTGAAATAGTATTAGCGACCTCGCCAACCATATCGGCGATATTATCCTTCTCCGTATTATCCTCTCCCATACTTATTAACAAGTGCTTAAGTAGTATAGTCGGGGCGGTAAAATACACACACCCCTTCATGCACCCTGTAATACCAATTAAGCCGGTATAGTCATAGGCCACTGGGCTATGATTCTCAATGAGATATGGGACACCGGTTGTTACATCTTTATCCGATGTGTGTTGAAAGTAGCGCATTGCACCATCAATGAAAACTTCTAATAGTTCTTTAGACATAAACACTCGCTATATAGAGTTAATTACAAATAAGCCCTTCTTTGACATCATTAAAATGGCAAAATACTGTGAACAGCTTCACATTTTAACGCTTTTAAACAAAAAATACTTCCCTTTTCAACAATTAAGAAATAATTAGCCTTTACGCGCCAAAAAGAGTATATTTTTGATAGAATTATGTCATTATATGATATAGATCTTAGCGTTATTTAATATAAGCTATTGTTTGATAGAATAATAAATTGTCAATATTCAAACGCTTATAGATATTTTCTTGTTTTTACCACTACTTGATTAACTCTAATTAAAGTAATGGGCAAAAATTCAAAACAGATAAAAACAATAAGTCCTACTAACCTTATCGATTCCTAGAGTTGATGTGTAAGAAGACAAACACTAATTAAAAATTTATCGCGCATTATGATAAATCACGTTAGTACAACACCAAAATCAACATATATATGTGGCCGTTATGAATGATTTAAAGAAAAAAGCTGTAAAGCCTACCACCCTAACGGGATATAAGAAGTATCGTTTTCTCATCGTCTCCTTATCACTCTTCTCTTTGCTTGTTGTTACAATCATGATGCTGAGTTTATATGTCTCCAATCAATTAGAAAGAGATACTAAAATCATTAATACCGCTTTCGAGCAAACATCTTTAATTAACCAAACCATTAGTGACCTTTATATTATTAATGGTCAGTACAACACCGGTCAAGCGTCTAGCTTTGCGCAAAATAGATTACTGGAAACCGTTACCCTGCTGAATAAGCGATTTTTGGCATTTAAAGAGGGTGGCGACTTACCTGTTGTCAGTATAGGCAAGTTTAACAAACTTGACATAGTGACCATCGAAGCACCGAAAGACCCCGTCATTGCTCGACGCATTAATGATATATGGCCACTTTGGCTAGAATACCAACGACATATTCAACCCGCATTAAACCCAAACGCTCAACCAAAAGATACAAAAGCTTACTTTAACAAATACCAGTTTTATGGCTCGGTACTGCACGACCAAGGGGCTATCAGTGGTTTAAATAGATTAAATGTACGTAGTTTAAGTGACCAATTTGCCCTTCGCCTACAGCAGGAAAGCGACAAACAAGTAACGTTACTACGTGCAGTTCAAATAGCTGGTATTGCACTCACTGCGTTAAGCTTAATACTCATCTTGTTTTTCATTGTTAGGCAGCTAAGACGCTCTGACTCTGAATTGGAAAATGCTCGTGAGGAAGCCCGAGGAATTCTAAATACAGTGCAAGAAGGCCTATTTCTTGTTCACAAAGACAGATCAATTGGTAGCGAGTATTCCAACGAATTAGAATCGATACTTGGAGTAACGGATATTGGTGGTCAGGACATTTCAGAGGTTATGGAAAATATTATCTCTGCCAAAGATGTAAAAAATATAGACCTCTTCCTAAAATCCCTTTTCAATCCTAAAGTGGTCGCTAGCCTGATTATGGATTTGAACCCGCTTAAAAAATTACATGTACAGATTGACAATTTAGACGGCACTATTGAAGAAAAATACCTTAGTTTTAACTTCTATCGAGTCAGCAAAAGTGGTTCTATTAGCGATATTTTAGTATCAGTAAAAGATATTACCGATAAAATTTTACTACAAAACAAACTTGAAATTACCGAAAACAAAAATGAAGAACAAGTAAAAACCTTAATAGCCATAATGAAAATAAACTCTAATACGTTAAAGCTATTTTTAGATAACAGCACCTCTTCTTTAGGCAAGATCAACAAAATACTAAAAGATCAGGTGTCGGACAAGGATGATTTTACTAAAAAGATCAATGATATTTTTATTCATATTCACACCATTAAAGGGGAAGCTTCGGCGGTGGATTTGAATATAATCACTGAAAAAGCTCACCTTTTTGAAGATGAGTTAGAAAAATTGCGTAACGTTAATAATTTAGATGGCATGAGCTTCTTGCCTTTGACTGTGCAGCTAGAATACCTTATCTCTTACGTTGAAAGCCTGTCTGAAATCTCTCAGAAGATGTATGGACTTACTAATGACTCATCAACTAGCACCACATCAAACAAATCAGAATGGGATCACCTTAAAAAGCTCGCACAAGAAACGGCGGGGAAATACAACAAAAAAGCTTACCTGGTTACGTCAGGTTTATCTGAAATCAGAGCAAGTGGTGATTTGAAGCAACATCTCAACTCAATTTTTGTTCACCTAATCAAAAATAGCTTAGTGCATGGAATAGAGCTGCCAAGCCAAAGGGTGGGTCTTGCTAAACCAGACTCCGGCAGAATTGATATTAATGCAGTGGAACTACCCAATGGTGGATTAGAAATAAATGTACGTGATGATGGTCGCGGCATTGATTCAAATAAAATCGCACATAAATTAGTTGAAAAAGGTATTGCAACTAATGAGCAAGTCGCGAACTGGTCTTCTGCCCACATCAATAAACATATATTTAGTAGTGGCTTTTCTACTGCAGATGTTGACGTCAATGCTGGCCGCGGTGTCGGTCTAAGAGCAGTTTATGAAATAGTGAAATCCATGGGTGGGCAATTAAAAATTAAGCAGCAGGTTAATAAATATTGTCAATTTTCGATATACCTCCCCCCTGCAAAATGATCTAGGTGGATGACATAGCTTCGATAAAAAGCAAAGGTTGGTGTTGCGCTAAGCATAGTGTCAACACCGCATGATAAATATATAAAACAATAACGGTACAATAGGTTTACTTATGAAACTCATGATTGTTGATGACTCCAATATTATTCGTTCACGCATAGAGCGCGTATATCAGAATGATAGCTCGCTAGAGGTGGTCGCTACCGCTTCTAACGGACGTGATGCATTACAAAAAGCAACACACTTTCTACCTGACGTTATCACTATGGATCTCACCATGCCAGGAATGGATGGTTTGCAGTGCATCAAACATGTGGAAAAATTAGATAAAGAAATAAAAATATTGGTTATTTCAGCGCTGTCAGATATCACAACAGGACTAGAAGCGATTGAATATGGTGCGCGAGGTTTTTTGTGTAAGCCCTTTACGGACGAAGAGTTAGTAGATGCTTTGAATAAAGTATTAGAGTCTTAAAAAGTAATCATGACCTCATACCTAATGAAGTCATGATTACTTTCCTTCCTTAAAGCTAGACGCTAGATAGCGTACTAGAAGGTGCTAAGCGGCTACTTTTTCTGCTTGGATAGCTTGGCTGCGAACAACTGGCGCCGCTTGAGAAGCTTTTATCGTAGAAAAACTCAGTACCACCGCATTTGTATCTATTTTCCAAGGGTGACCAGCTGCGCCCTGCTCCAACTTAAAACGTGACAAGCCAAGGTCTTTCAAACGGCTATCTGTCATTTCTAATAATTCTTTTGCTGTGCGGTTTTTGGCTACATTGTTTAAAAGAGCGTTTAGTGCGTTGATGATAAATTTCATATTGAATCCTATGTATTTTTGGGGCTCTGTAGTTCACTTCGCCGATGGACATAAGATAGTGGTTTGCTGGTTAATATTCAAACGATTAAAAATCACTCAACTGATGAAATATATTCACTAGTACTGGGGTTTTAATAAAGAGACAAGCCAACAGCCAGCAAGCGCTTGGGCAATATTTTTTCGACTTCGCCAACCTCAGCTTCAGATAAGCGAACATTCACTAAATCGCTCTTCTCTATTAATAACTCTTGATCTACTTGTTGTTTTAATTCGCTAGGGTTGATGTCATTGCGGCTCACTAAAATAGCCACTGCATGACTGGGTAAATAAAACTCAACTACCACCTTACGTTGATCGCAGAGCGCTATGGTGCGCTGATAAGAAAACGTAATACCACAAAGATAAAGATAATTACCAACAGCAAGATCGCTGAGATTATCCACCCACAGCCCGCTCAGTAACTGAAAGTAGCTTACCCCACCAATTTCTCGCTGTGGTGTGGAGCTTTTTTGGCCTTTATAAGCCCCTATATGAGACTGTAACTGAGTATTTTCTATTATTCTGCGCAACCACACCACATAAGGAATACCTGTTTCATCACTGGTTTGCTGTATCCCTCCGTGCCTAGCTCCTCGATCGGTTACATTCCACCCCTTATCTTTTGCTTTTATCCAGCCAAGATCTGAAAAAAGTTTATTCAGGGTGATTGCTGAAATATCAAATGATGCACTGATACTACTAGCGCTGATGGTTGTTTCTTGTAAACTTTTGATTACATCGTGGGAAAGGATAGATTGAGGCCAAACAATGTACTGACCAAATTTCTGGCTTTCTCGATAAATGCCACCTTCAAATTCGCCTTTATTCGTCAAACACCATACTTTTTGATTGCCTTTTTGTTGCCTTTCGCTTTTATGCTGAAGCCAACCCGCTTCGATTAGAGTATGCGTCAACTCTTTAAGGGTTACGCCTAGCTTAGTCGCTAAAGTAGAGCGCGAGTAATATACGTTATTGTCTTTCATCAAAGTGTTTCTATTATCATCATAGTGGGCACTGCTATCCTTCCCATAGGAACCGTTATAGCGCTAGATAGGGGTAAACTAGATCATTGTGTTTTATTTATCAGTTTTTTCTTCTGACCACTTTTTTTCAAGTAATGCCCTAACCGTTTTTAATTCTTGATAAACATCATCTAAATTAATGTCACCATCTATGCGACTCTGCTCTTTTTGCTCCTCCTCTAATACATTCACAACAATACCTATAATCATATTGAGAAAAGCAAAAGCAGTAAAAAAGATAAACGTAATATAAAAAATCCAGCTGTAGCCATAGACCGCCATTGTTTCGTACATGACATCCGTCCAGTCTTCAAATGTCATCACACGAAACAGGGTTAGCAAACTAATACTGATATCACCCCATAATACGGGGTTAATTTCTTTGAAAAATGTTGCACCAATCGCCGCATAAATATAAAAAATAATAAACATTAATAACGCGACATACCCAAGACGCGGCAATGCTTTTATTAATGAATTTAATAGCATTCTAAGTTCAGGAATAATTGACACCATTCGTAATACACGAAAGATACGTATCAATCGGCCTACAATGGCAAGCTCGCTATCTTCTATTGGCACTAAGCTGATTGTCACAATTAAGGTATCAAAAATATTCCAACCACGTTTAAAAAAGTCACGCTTTCTTTTTTCGCCTAAAAAACGAATAAGAATTTCGACCATAAAAAACAAGGTAATAAACCAGTCTAACCAAACGACCATGCGGGTGACGTTATCTGATACTTCATAAGTTTTAGCGCCAATCATGACGGCAGAAAAGATAATAATACCAACAACAAAGAGTTCGAACGTCTTATTAGACCGAACGGCTTCGAACTTGTGCTGTAACCTTGCAGAACTTACCATGATGCTATTTTCTTCTCCAAGCAGTGCCTTCTCTAGAGTCCTCTAACAACACCCCCTGATCATCCAGCTGCTGGCGAATGTCATCTGCACGCTGGTATTGCTTATCTTTTTTGGCTTGAATTCGTTGTGAGATCAATGTTTCGATAACATCAATAGATAAGCCAGCCACTTGAGATGTTTTATCTTCAGCTTGTAAAAACTCAGTGGGATCCGCCTGTAAAACACCTAATATATTTGCCATTGCTTTAAGTTCAGCGACTAATTTTTTTGCTTTTTCAGCGTCATCTACTGCGACGGTATTAATGGTTTTAATCAGCTCGTACATGCCTGACAAAGCAATACGTGTATTAAAATCATCATTCATTGAGTCAACAAAATGCTGATAATAAACGCTATCACTCAAGCTTTCGATGGCAGCAGGCTCAACATCAGTGTAATGTTTTAAGGTTTGATAAAAACGGTCTAAGCCGGATTTAGCTTCAATTAAATTATCTTCAGAATAGTTAATGCTACTACGGTAATGGCTGTTCACAATCAAATAACGAATGACTTCAGAATGATATTTTTTTAACACATCACGAATCGTAAAAAAGTTACCCAGTGATTTTGACATTTTTTCGCCATCAACACGCACAGCTCCAGCATGCAACCAATAGTTCACATACTTACAGCCGTTTGCGGCTTCACTCTGCGCTATTTCATTCTCATGATGGGGAAAAGGTAAGTCTGGGCCACCACCGTGAATATCAAAAGAGTTACCTAGGCATGACTTACTCATCGCTGAACATTCAATATGCCAACCCGGACGTCCGTCTCCCCAAGGCGACTCCCAAGAAACGGGAGCATTCTTTCCATCGCCAACAACATTGCTAGGGTCAATCGCTTTCCATAGTGCAAAATCTCTTGGGTCTTCTTTTATATCGCCTACTTCTACTCGCGCGCCAGCCATCAGTTCATCGGGATTTTTACCTGACAACTGCCCATAGTTACCAAACTTACCCACTCGATAATAGACATCATTATTTGATGCTACATAGGCATAATTTTTATCAATCAACGTTTTCACCATGGCAATAATATTATCCATGTGTGCAGTTGCGCGAGGCTCTTGATTTGGCGGCAATATATTCAAGGCTCGTTCATCTTCATGCATGGCATCAATAAATCGCTGAGCTAATATTTCACTACTCTCCCCGTTTTCTTCGGCACGATTAATGATTTTATCGTCTACATCGGTAATATTTCTTACGTACTCAACATCCCAGCCTTGCGAACGTAAAAACCGAACAATCACATCAAACGAAATTAATACGCGCGCATGACCAATATGGCAATAGTCATACACGGTCATACCACAGACATATAAACGAATTTTTCCTGCGTCTATCGGTGTAAAAATGACTTTTTCGCGTGCCAATGTATTGTAAATTGTTAATGCCATATAAATACTCTATTAAAAATGTTCATCTAATGAAATGGTTAATGTGACGTAACTAGAACTAAGTGAATACGATTAACCAACAAAGGTATCGCGCAAGCCAATAGTACGGTTAAATAATAGTGTTTCCGCGTGGCTATCTTTACAGAAATAACCTTCACGTTCAAATTGATAGGTCACACCAATAGGTGCTTTTAACAATCCGATTTCACCAATACATGCTATCTTTTTCTCTACACTGTTAGGATTAATAGTATCGAGGAAATTTTTATCGCCTGAATCCGGTGATTCATCGGTAAATAATCGGTCATACAGTGCTGTATCAAAAGTAGCATGATGCTTACTATCTACCCATTGTATAACGCCTTTAGGTTTAATACCGTCTTCAGGGTTATTGCCTAAAGTACCTTCAATCACCCGTGCATGTACCTCTATAATATTGCCGGCATCATCTTTAATACAGCGATCAGCTTCTATAACGTAAGCATTACGTAAACGAACACGCTTTCCTACCACTAAACGCTTGTATTTTTTATTCGCTTCTTCTCTAAAGTCATCTTGATCAATATAGATTTCTTGGCTAAATGGAAGTATTCGTTCGCCTAAATCATCCCTGTTAGGATGCCCTGCTGCCGTCATGACTTCTGTTTTGTCTTCGGGGTAATTAGTTAATACCACTTTTAATGGGTTCAATACGCACATCGCTCTCGGAGCATTTTTATCGAGATCGTCACGAATAGCGTGCTCTAACATCCCTACATCAACAACGCCGTCAGATTTAGTCACCCCAATCATTTCACAAAATTTACGTATCGCAGCAGCACTCACACCTCGACGGCGTAGCCCAGCGATGGTCGGCATACGAGGGTCATCCCAGCCATCAACGTAGCCTTCATCCACGAGCTGCTTTAACTTACGCTTAGACGTCACGGTGTAGTTAAGATTTAAACGACCAAATTCGTACTGTTTTGGGCGAGATGGTACAGGTAAATGCTCAGTAAACCATTCATACAAAGGGCGATGATCGGCAAATTCCAATGTACAAATAGAGTGTGTTACGCCTTCGATAGCATCTTCTTGGCCGTGAGCAAAATCATAGTTAGGGTAAATGCACCACTCATCACCGGTTTGATGGTGATGTTGCTTACGAATGCGGTACATAATAGGGTCACGCATATTGATATTAGGGCTGGCCATATCAATTTTGGCTCTTAATACACACACGCCTTCTTCATATTCACCCTGACGCATTTTGGCAAACTCCGCCACATTTTCTGCGACTGAGCGCTCTCGATAAGGGCTGTTCTTACCTGCTTCAGTCAATGTACCTCTGTACTCCCGCGCTTCATCGGCGGTTAAATGACAGACATATGCATTGCCTTGTTCGATTAAATGCACTGCCCAGTCGTGTAGTTGCTGAAAATAAGAAGAAGCAAAACGCACCTCCCCTTCCCACTGATAACCCAGCCATTCAACATCGTTAAGGATGGCATCAATATATTCTTGATCTTCTTTTGCTGGGTTAGTGTCGTCAAAGCGAAGGTGACAAATACCGTTAAACTTTTCTGCTAGCCCAAAATTTAAGCAGATTGATTTTGCATGCCCAATATGTAAATAACCATTGGGCTCAGGGGGAAATCGAGTGACTATTTTATAACTGCTTTGCTGACCCGAACTTTGCTGCGCTGCAGCGTATTGATTTATATCTTTCTGGATAATTTGTTCTAAAAAATGTAGTGGCCGACTGTCAGCCGTGGTCTGAGGTTTATCAACTGAGTCAGCGTGAGTAGAAGTACTATCGACGGTCATAAATTATCCGTTAGTTTAGGAAGTAGAAGAATCAATGCTAAACGCGTATTATAGCGGCCTCTCGGTAATCTCACATAACAAAATCACCAACCACACATAATTATTTGAGTATTTAGTGATTTGTTATTAGTTTTATTCACTGGTTTTCACTAAACTAGCGAAAACGAGTGAATATTGATGAGATTACACACGAACTTTTACTCCCTTTATTTTTAGAAATGTCTTCATAGATGTTGTTACCTATACTCAGGATATATTAATGATTACCTTGCATACTAATTTTGGTGATATCACCATTGCTCTAGATTTTGACAAAGCCCCTATTTCTGCTGCTAACTTCAAGCAATATGCCGAAGATGGTTTTTATGAAGGCACTATTTTTCACCGTGTTATTGATGGCTTCATGATTCAAGGCGGTGGTTTTAACGAAGATATGACACAAAAAGAAACCCGTGAATGTATCACTAATGAGGCCGACAATGGTTTAGCAAATGATAGTTACACTCTAGCAATGGCTAGAACAATGGACCCTCATAGCGCGAGCTCACAATTCTTTATCAACATTAAAGAAAATGATTTTTTAAACCATACAGGTAAAAACAGCCAAGGCTGGGGATATTGTGTATTTGGTAAAGTCACCGAAGGCAGTGACGTTGTAGACAAAATTAAAGGCGTTAAAACTGGCTCTAATGGCCCACACCAAGACGTCCCGGTGGATGCTGTCATTATTCAACGCGTTACTGTTGTACAAGACACTGAAAGCGAATAGTTCGCTCACACCGAAAACTATGAGCTTATTCTTTATTTCTGATCTACATCTCCACCCTTCAAGGCCTGAAATCACTCAGGCTTTTTATGATTTTTTATCGTCTGTTGCTAATGAAGCAGAAGCGCTCTACATACTAGGAGACTTCTTTGAAGCCTGGCTTGGTGATGATGATGTCACGCCTATGTATAGTGAGGTAATACAGCGCCTTAGCGAATACAGCAAAGGTAATGGTGGCGGCAGCACCATTAAAATGGGCGAAAAACACCCTATTCCTGTTTATGTCATGCATGGCAACCGAGACTTTCTGCTTGGTGATAAGTTTGCCAAACAAGCTAATATAACCTTGTTAAACGACCCGTCAGTTATCAAATATTATGGGCAGTCCTATCTTCTTATGCACGGTGATAGCTTGTGTACAAAAGATGACGATTATATGGCATTTAGGAAGATGACCCGAACACCAGAATGGCAGCAGCAAGTCCTTTCATTATCCCTCAAAAAGCGCCGCGAATACGCCGCGAGCCTGCGACAAAAAAGTCAAGATATGACCAGCCTCAAAGCTGACGACATACTGGATGTAACACCAGAAGAAGTTATTAAAAAAATGACTGAACACAGTGTTACTACTTTTATTCACGGCCATACTCATCGTCCTAACATCCATGATTTAACTATCAATAACGCCCCAGCTAAACGCGTTGTTTTAGGCGATTGGGAGCAACGAGGTTGGTATGTAGAAATCAAAGAAAACCTCTTATCTCTTGAGTTTTTCAATATCCCACCAACGCACTGTTAGCCCCCTCTTTTGATAATAAAAAATATCTTTAGCTAGCGACTCTCTCCCTTTATTGATTAGCAATAGAATTCGACTAGATCTATTGACCTAACATTGTAATATGCTAAGGTCTTTACCTCTGTATTCTTTAATAATAACAAGGTCATAAACTGTGGAAATAACTCAAAGCACAGTAAATAAAACAACAATTAAACAAATATTAGTAAAAGCCGGTATTAAAAATATGTTACGAAAAATAGCTAACTGTATCGTCATTAGCTTATCTCTTAATAGCCTCCAGACTTTTGCCCAATCTTCATTACCTGCAAGCGCTGCAGTTCCTCAATCGACTACTCAGGCCATTATTCATAGTCACGCTATTGCTATGCATGGAGAAGCTAAATACCCAAAAGGATTTACACGATTTGATTACACATCGCCTAAAGCGACTAAAGGCGGCAAATTACGCCTATTTGCCACGGGTACATTTGACAGCCTAAATGAGTTTATTGCTAAAGGTAATCCTGCTGAAAATCTCGGTCTTTTATACGATACTTTAATGGTTAGCGCCGCTGACGAACCATTTACTCAATATGGTTTACTCGCGCAAACTATTGAATATCCTGATGACCGTAGCTGGGTTATTTTTCATTTACGTCCCGAGGCTTCATTCAATGATGGGCATGCCGTCACCGCAGAAGATGTAGTTTTCACCTTTAACCTCTTACTAGAAAAAGGCAATCCACGTTACAAGTTTTATTATGCAGACATCAGTAAAGTAGAAGCTATTAAAGACTTATCTGTTAAGTTCACCTTCAAAAACAATCAAAACAAAGAACTTCCTTTGATAGTTGGACAACTTCCTGTACTGCCTAAGCATTTTTGGCAAGATAAAGAATTTGATAAAACCAGCCTAGCATCCCCTCTGGGCAGCGGCCCTTACACTGTTGGCAGCATTGATGCCGGTCGAAATATTACTTATATTCGTAAAAAAGACTATTGGGGAGCAGAACTTCCAGTTAATACGGGGCTTTATAATTTTGACGACATCAGTATCGATTATTATCGCGATGCTAATGTAGCGATAGAAGCTCTTAAAGCCAACGAGTACGATTTTCGCCGAGAACACAGCTCTAAATTCTGGGCTACAGCTTATGACGTATCCTCAATTAAAGAACAGCGATTAATAAAAACAGAAATACAGAACAAAGCCAACAATGGCATGCAGGGATTTATTTTCAATCTACGTAAATCTATATTTAAAGATGTGGAATTACGTAAGGCGATGAATTATGCCTTTGATTTTGAGTGGTCAAACCAAACGCTTTTTTATAATGCTTACCAACGCGCTAATAGTTTTTTTTCCAATAGTGAATTGGCTGCTACTGGTTTACCTAGCGAAAAAGAATTAACACTATTACGTCCTTATAAAGATCAATTACCTTCCAGCGTTTTTACTGAGGTGTACACATCACCCGTCTCAGACGGTAGTGGGCGTAATCGCAAGAATTTACGAGCTGCAAAAAAAATTCTGGACAATGCTGGATATTATGTAACAAAAAATCAACTTTTTAACCGTAATGGAGAAGCCATTCAATTTAAAATCTTACTCGTTTCTTCCGGTTTTGAGCGCATTGTAAATCCATTTATTAAGGACTTGGCAAAGTTAGGCATTAAGGCGCGTATTCGTTTGGTAGATACCTCGCAATATATTAACCGTAGTAGAAGTTTTGATTTTGATATGATCGTAAAGACATTTGCGCAAAGTGAATCGCCAGGCAATGAGCAACAAAATTATTGGGGCTCAGAGGCGGCTAACATTCAAGGGAGTGGTAACTTGATCGGTATACAAAACCCTATTATTGATAAGCTGTTAGATCATGTAGTTAACGCCAACAATAGAGATGAATTAATTGTTGCCTCTCAAGCACTAGACCGCGTATTACTTCATCACCACTACGTCATTCCACAATGGTTCAATGATTCTAACCGTATCATTTATTGGAATAAATTTGGCATGCCCGACGTTTCTCCCGCTTATGATCGTTACTACACCACAGCAATATTTACTTGGTGGCACGATAAACAGAAAGCCGAAAAATTACAGTAGAGATATAATAAAAGCCTATGAGCACTTATATTATTAGACGTTTGCTACTTATCATACCGACTTTGTTTGGTATTTTGCTACTCAACTTTTTAATCATACAAGCGGCACCTGGTGGCCCCGTTGAACAAATGATTGCCACAATACAAGGGGAAGAATCTGGCAACACCGATCGAACGAGTGGTGGCAGTGGTAGTTTTGAAAGCACCAACACTAACACCACAGATTATCGTGGTGCACAAGGCCTGTCTCCCGAAGCAATAGCCGAGATTAAAAAACTATACGGCTTTGACAAACCGGCTTATCAGCGCTTTTTTGACATGGTGGTAAGCTATGCTACGTTTGATTTTGGCGATAGTTTTTTCCACAACAAATCTGTTACCGACCTGATTTTAGAAAAAATGCCGGTGACAATTTCATTAGGGTTATGGAGCACATTGCTAATCTACATTATTTCTATTCCAATGGGCATTTATAAAGCGGTATCTCATGGGAGTAGATTTGACGTATGGACCAGTTTTTTTGTTGTGGTCACCAGTGCAATTCCTAGTTTTTTACTCGGTATTTTATTTATCGTGCTATTTGCAGGCGGTAGCTTTTTAGATTGGTTTCCATTGCGCGGATTAACGTCTCCCGATTTTGCGGATATGTCATGGCTTGAAAAAATCAAAAATTACTTTTGGCATCTCGCACTCCCTCTCACGGCTTATACTATTGGCGGTTTTGCCACATTAACCTTACTTACTAAAAATTCATTTTTAGATGAAATTAACAAGCAGTATGTGACCACAGCAAAAGCAAAAGGACTCACCGAAAAACAAGTGCTTTACAAACACGTCTTCCGTAATGCGATGCTTATCATTATCTCAGGTTTTCCTGCCGCATTTTTTAGTATTTTTGTCACAGGATCATTATTAATCGAAGTCATTTTCTCTCTTGATGGTTTAGGTTTGTTAGGCTTTGAATCTGTTCTTAATCGCAACTATCCAGTGATTTTTGGTACGCTCTTTATTTTCACTTTGTTTGGCCTCGTCATCAAATTGATATCCGACTTGCTCTATATGTTTATTGACCCGCGTATTGATTTTGAGAGCCGAAGCATATGATTAAAAAAATATATCATCGTTGCTCCCCTATTAACCAAAGACGCATAGACACCTTCTTTTTCAATAAACGTGCGTCTTGGAGCTTATGGATTTTTCTGTTTATCTTTACGTTTTCTCTTTTTGCAGAATTTATCGCTAATGATAAACCACTTATCATTCATTATGATGGCGCTTTATATTCGCCGGTATTAGTTAATTATCCCGAAACCACATTTGATGGTGACTTTGATACCGAAGCGGACTATACAGATCCTTACATCATTGAATTAATCGAAGAGAAAGGCTGGATGCTATGGCCGCCGGTTCGATATAGCTTTGATACTCATATAGCCAACTTGCCACAACCAGCTCCTTCGCCACCCACACCACGTAATTGGCTAGGGACTGACGACCAAGCTCGAGATGTTTTTGCTAGAGTCCTTTATGGATTTCGCATCTCTATTTTATTTGCCTTAGCGCTCACTATAGGCAGTAGTTTAATTGGCATAGCGGTCGGTGCCGCACAAGGCTATTACGGCGGCAAAATAGATTTATACGGGCAACGCTTGTTAGAGATTTGGGGCGGCTTACCACAGTTATTCGTATTAATTATTTTAGCCAGTATTATCAGTCCTAATTTTTGGTGGTTACTAGCGGTCATGCTGTTATTTAGCTGGACTGGGTTAGTAGACGTTGTGAGAGCAGAGTTTTTACGTGGCCGAAATCTTGACTATGTTCGGGCCGCTAAAGCCTTGGGTGTGAGTAACGTCACTATTATGCGTCGACATATTCTACCTAACGCAATGGTTGCCACAATGACTATGCTGCCATTTATTCTCACTGGTGCTATCACCACGCTCACCTCGCTAGATTTTTTAGGCTTTGGTTTACCTGCCGGCTCAGCATCTTTAGGGGAACTCATGTCGCAAGGCAAAGGCAATCTTCATGCTCCTTGGCTCGCCATTACCGCTTTTTTAGTGTTATCCAGCATGCTGACCTTATTAGTCTTTATTGGCGAAGGTGTTCGAGATGCTTTTGATCCACGCTTACTATCTCAATAGTAGTTTATGAGTAACAATTATGAGTAATATTTTATCGGTTGAAGATCTCTCCATTTCTTTTCGTCAAAAAAAAGAGGGGAAAGACAAAGAGCACCAAGACAATGATCTTCATATTGTTAAGTCCATCAACTTCACCATTCCTCATAACAAAACCGTTGCCTTAGTGGGTGAATCTGGCTCGGGTAAATCATTAACGGCTCATGCGATAATGCGCTTACTACCCTACCCCACCGCGTATCACCCCACAGGAAAAATAATATTTGAAGAGCGTGATTTATTAGCCTTACCCTTGAAGAAAATGGTCAATGTATGCGGCAACGATATTGGTATGATATTTCAAGAACCGATGAGTGCTTTAAACCCATTGCATACCGTTGAAAAACAAATTGGTGAAGCCTTAATAACCCATTATGCTCATGCACAAAATAGCTCTCCTAAACCAACAAAAAAAATCATACGAGAACAAGTGCTGGCATTATTGGCTCAGGTGAAAATACCTGACCCTGAAACCAAATTAGGGGCTTACCCTCACGAATTATCTGGCGGTCAACGACAGCGTGTGATGATTGCAATGGCATTAGCCAATCGTCCAAAGCTATTAATTGCCGATGAACCAACAACAGCTCTTGATGTGACTGTACAAAAAGATATTTTAGATTTAATCACCGAGTTGCAAGCCACATATCAAATGAGTGTACTATTAATCACCCATGACTTAGGCGTTGTTCAGTATATGGCTGATCATGTATTGGTGATGAACAAAGGAGGAATTGTAGAAGAAGGTAGTGTTGATAATATTTTAAAACACCCTCAAAACGAGTACACCCAGCAGTTAGTCAATAGCCACCCTAGCGGTAATCCAGTCACATTGTTTGACAGCATAGAACAGCTGCCCGTCTTATTATCAGCGGAAAATCTGAGCGTTAAATTTCCGTTATCAAAACCTTTATTTGGTCGGTGCAAATCATTTTTTCATGCACTCAATCAAGTCACTATACAGCTTAGAAAAGGCACGACACTTGGTGTGCTGGGCGAAAGTGGCTCAGGAAAATCAACCTTAGCGCTAGCGATATTACGTTTAATTCAAGCGGACGGCTCTATTAAATTTGACCGCAACGAGATATCTCACTTAAATGAGAGTGAATTTAATGCTTATAGGCGAGAGATGCAGATAGTCTTTCAAGACCCCTTCTCTAGCCTAAGCCCTAGAATGAGTGTTAAGCAAATCATTAGTGAAGGACTTCATTTACAAGGGAATTTATCCACGATAGAAATCGAACAAAAAGTATCTACCATCATGAAAGAAGTGGGTTTAGAGCCCAGCATGCAACACCGATATCCGCATGAATTTTCTGGAGGCCAACGACAGCGTATCGCGATAGCAAGAGCATTGGTACTAGATCCCCGGTTATTATTTTTAGATGAGCCAACGTCGGCATTAGATCGTACTGTGCAAATGCAAGTTATTCATTTACTCAGAAAACTACAACAAGAACGTCAACTTAGCTATCTATTTATCAGCCATGATATACATGTCGTTAAAGCGCTCAGTCATGAAATTATTGTTATCAAAGAAGGCTGTATTGTCGAGCATGGCGATGCGGAAAAAATACTATCGAGTCCTTCACACCCCTATACCAAAAAACTACTTGAGGCGACGTTATAAGCCTTACCAACAAGCAACTTTAAGCTTACACCTCACAAAGACCACTACACTCAAACCAAGCCCCCCTCTTTTATCGGTTTACTCGCTTTTTTTGCGATTCCATTCTTGACGAATAGATAATTTAAACTAAATTTATAAATAGACTATCTATTAATGGGGAATCTAATGACAGAATCAATAAAACACATACTTGTTCCAGTAGACTTTTCTGAAAGCTCAGAAATAGCAATGGTGATGGCGCTAGAGTACTTTGGGGACAAAGCTGAAGTTATTACTATCTTAAGTGTGTATGAAGGCTCAGAAAAAAGTGTATTACCTGATGTTCCAGATAATGAAGTAGATCAAATGATGGCTAAATCAGCTCTGATTGAAATGACGCGCTTTAAAAAAATATTTGAATCAGAATTCAAAAATAAAAAAGCAGTAATAGACACTGAGATATGCAAAGGCAATCCCAGTAAAATGATTATTGATACCGCCAAAGGAAAACGTTCTGACTTAGTGATTATGGGGTCTCAAGGCCGAGGGTCTTTAAAAAGTATGTTTTTTGGTGGTACTACTTATCAGGTATCGCGTAAAGCACACTGTTCTGTCATGGTCATACGTTAATAATCACGACCTAGAGTTTTTTCGTTACGCGCTTTTAACCTGACTTGAATAAGTTATTTAATTGGGTTATTTAATTGGGTTATCTACATTAGCTTAGCTAGTAGAGGAGCTATACCCAGTTTACTCAAGAGCATCTTACTGGAGCAGTCGCACTAACTTGTTAACCGGCTGCTTCCAGTTCCCTTCAAATGTCTGCTGGTACAATGACATAGATGCATACCAAGGCGTATCCTCTCTATTTTGTTGCCAGCGCCAATACTAACATAGCCTAATAAATTTATGGTTTCTTTACCCATTGCTCCCGCTAAATGAGCGACAGAAGTATCAATACTAATCACTAAATCCATCTCATCAATCATGGCTGCTGTATCTGAAAAAGTAGATAACTTTTCAGATACATCACAGATGTTGTCGTATTTTGATAAGTACCGGTGATCTTCTTCAGATATGGCAATCTGAAGAGGAAAAAAACAACAATGGGACAAATGAAATAATGGCTCTAACTGACGTAAAGCAATACTTTTTTTCACTTTCGCCGCAGCATGCATGGGATGTTCTTTTAAAAACGCATCACTTAATGCCGTAGACCACACAATACCAATCTTTTTTTCTGGCCGTTCTTGATACTCAAGCCATTTGTTTTTATGCGAGGCTGGTGTCGATATATATGCCTCGTTAGCCACCTCTATAGCAGGTGTTAGCTTCATAAACTCATCATCGGGCAATGGTAATCATAGCGGCGCTGAAGTTTAAAGCGGTTACCAGTAATCAAGATAATACTATTAATCCCTGCTACCGTGGACAAAACACCCTCAAGGTCAGAGTGATGAGGATGAAGTATTAAGTCAACTAACGCTCCTTGCGCAGACAGCACCGTCAATAAGCGAGAGAACTGGATACTATCTCCAAGCCCTTGCTCACTCCAAACCAATATACACTTACCCACTAAAGGCTCGCCTTGCCATTTAGGCATATGCATTTTCTCAGCACGAATCCAGTTGATCGAAGGGTTCGCAACAAAGCGTTCTTCAAATCGATTGAAACCTTCCTCGTAGAGTCCTAAAGCAAGTAATGGTTGGCTTAAGCCAAAAGACGCCTTGGGGTTGTGCTCAATCTCCAGTGAGCGACGAAAAGCCAAAACGGCGGACTGATATTCGCCTATATAAAAGTGCGCCGTACCTAAACGATGCCAACATAAACGGTCAGCTAAATGAAACGCCATACATCGCTGAGCTACCTTAATCAGCTTACAGTAATCGGCGGTATCCATATAAAAGCTAAAGACTAAGGTGACAATGTCTTTATTACAAGGCTGATTGTAGAATGCTTCTTCAAGTAGCTTTTCTGCACCACCAATATCGCCCATCTGATATAAACACCAGCCTTTTAGTGCGCGAAGATGATGATCGTTAGGTTCTAATGCAGATAGTTGTTCGCAGAGAGTATAAGTTTGAGAGAAATCGTTATTGGCAAGGCACTGATTGATTCGTTGACGTAAATTCATCGGGCTTAATTTGATGTTAGGCTATATTGGTCATAAAGTGGTTTTAACGTCGTATTCCATACTTCTCTATCCACAATACCTACATGCTTGTAGCGAATAATCCCTTTTTTATCGACAAGATAAGTTTCTGGCGCACCAAAAACACCTAGATCAACACCTAGGCCACCATCAGTATCCACAATATTAAAGATATAGGGATTGCCCAGCTCGTCCAACCATTTTTTTGCTCCGGTATTATTGTCTTTATAGTTGATACCAACAATGCGCACACCTTCGCTGGATAGACTGTTCAATACAGGGTGCTCGTACTTACAAGCGGCACACCAAGTTGCCCAGATATTCACTAGGCTGACCTCGCCCAATAAGCTATCACGATATACAGGCTGACCATCTTGTAAGGTAGTTGAGGAAAAGACAGGAAATGGCTTATCCAATAATGCCGAAGGCATCGCATTAGGGTCTAATGACAGACCTCGCCAAAAGAAAAACACGAGTACCATAAAGATGGCTAAAGGAATAAAAAGCTTAATGCGTTGACCCATTAGGCTGCACCCTCAGTATTCGCAGTAGCGTTGCTAGATAGAGACTTATTTTTTAAACGATAACGTTTATCGCTTATTGCCACAATACCGCCCAGACTCATTAACAAAGCCCCTAACCAAATCCAGCTGACAAATGGCTTGTCATGTAGCCGCACAGCCCATGAGGCTTTGCCCTCTGTATTTGTTCCTAAGGATTCACCCAAAGCCACATAAATATCACCAAACATGCCAGAGTCGATACCCGCCTCCGTCATAATATTGCCACCAGACAGATATTGCCTTTTTTCTGGCAGTAAGCGACTAATCAACTTACCACCTTCGTACACGTCAATTTGACCTTGTTGCGCACGATAATTAGGTCCATTGACGGGGCGAATAGCCACTAAATGATACTCATATCGCCCTAAGGATAGCCGTTCGCCCTCCTCCATACGAAGGTCTCGCTGATCACTGTAAATGGTATTTAAGCAAGTGCCCAATACGGTTACTGCAACACCCACATGTGCGAGTACCATACCGTAATAGCTGCGAGTTAAACGCGACAAGCCACTTTGCAAACTTTTCGCATTACGAACTTTTTGGTGAATATCAACCACCAAAGCCGCCACTACCCATGTCGCCGTAAATACCGTCAAAGCCGCAAAAAAAGAATATTCTTCACCATACAGCAATGGGAATACCGCCCCCAGCACCGTACTCGCAATCAACGGACGCTTGAGAAAGTTAAGAAGCTTGTCTCTATTGGTTTTTTTCCAGAGAGTAAGAGGTCCAATACCAATCAACAGGCACAACACGCCCATCAGCGGAACAAAAAAGGCATTAAAATACGGTGGGCCTACCGATAGTTTCCCCCAGCCTAACGCATCGGAAAATAAAGGGTACAGTGTGCCCAATAACACCGTGAGCGTGATAACGACCAATACAACATTATTACCCAACAAGAACAGTTCACGAGAAAGCCAATCAAAAGACGCCATACTCTTCACTGCGGGCGCGCGCACAGCATAAAGCAGCAAAGAACCACCCACGACCAGCAATAAGAATATTAATATAAACAAACCTCGTTCGGGGTCGTTAGCAAAGGCATGTACAGACGTTAATACACCAGATCGAACAAGGAAAGTACCTAATAAACTCAAAGAAAAAGCAAAAATAGCGAGCAAGATGGTCCAGCTTTTGAATACACCACGCTTTTCTGTGACAGCTAACGAATGTATCAATGCCGTTCCCACCAGCCAAGGCATAAACGATGCGTTCTCAACCGGATCCCAAAACCACCATCCGCCCCAGCCTAGCTCGTAATATGCCCACCAGCTACCTAAGGCAATACCGGCGGTCAAAAACGACCAAGCGACTGTAGTCCAAGGGCGTGACCATCGTGCCCATGCGCTATCTAAGCGGCCAGACATTAATGCAGCAATAGCAAAGGCAAATACCACAGAAAAGCCAACATAGCCCATATACAACATGGGTGGATGAATAATTAAACCGGGATCTTGCAGCAGCGGGTTTAGATCCGACCCCTCTTGCGGCGCAAACGGTAAGATTCGATCAAAAGGATTGGATGTCAGCAAGGTAAATAGCAAAAAGCCAATACCAACAACCCCCATCACCGATAGCACTCTTGCCAGCATATCCAATGGTAAGTGACGACTAAACACACTAACAGCAAAGGTCCATGTCGCTAAGATAAGTACCCACAACAATAAAGAACCTTCATGCCCTCCCCATACCGCACTCACTTTATACATATCAGGTAATAATGTGGTCGAATTATTCGCGACATAAGCGACTGAAAAGTCATCAACTAAAAAGGCTTGCACAAGGCATAAAAAGCTAATCAGTACAAAAACAAAACCGCCAAATGCTAAGGGGCGACTACTTCTCATTAACAGCGTGCTATTAAACTGCACACCGACTAACGGAATAACCGCCAAGCAAATATATAAACACAGCGAGAGTATGAGTGAAACATGACCAACTTCTGGGAACATAATAGCTTATCTTTTAGTGATGAGGATAACAGTGAAAATAGTAGATGTGGACGCTGTAACAGTACATAGCCACAATAACTACTTGCTTTAAGTAGTCGCCGCAAAATATTGTTTTATATCATATTTTATTACAGGTTTCTTGGTGCTCTGCGCCAGATTCTTGGCTCGCAAGTGCCATGGCTTCTGCGACTTCGGGTGGCATATATTCTTCGTCATGTTTAGCTAACACTTCCGTTGCTTCAAATACGCCGCTAGTATTTAGCATCCCATTCACCACAGCCGCTTCACCTTCTGCAAACAAATCAGGCAAAATACCGGTATAAGTGACGTCAATTTGTGCCACACCATCGGTCAATATAAAACGAGTAGCTAGGCTGTCGCTGGCACGGATAATACTGCCAGGTAGAACACAGCCACCGCCACGAATACGGGTATTTTGCGGCGCTTCACCCGCGACAATTTTGGTGGGTGGGTAAAACAAGTTAATGTTCTCACGTAATGCGTACGTCATTAACAGCACTGCAATGGTGGAGAATATGACAATTAATAGAACTATAAATAATCTCTGCTTACGAACCGGATGCATAATGCTCTCTTAAATAATAATATTTATTCGTACTTAACAATCTACACCTAATTATCTACACGTAGATGATTTTGTCCTTCTTCTATACGTTGTTGACGTTTTTGCTGGATGATAAAAGCTCGCTGCTGAATAGACGGTGAAATAGCAAGAAAGACTAACGCCAACAACGTAATCGCATAACTAGCCCATACATAAAAGCCGTGTCCATCCATCAACAAAAAATCGCTTACTGAAGCAAACTGAAACACTATTCTCTCCTTTATTTTTTCATACTTTTCATATGGCTTTTAGATCATTACCTACACGTTATTTATTCGCAACAATCTCTCTTACCCAGTTTGTCTTAGATTCTGACTGTAAAATATCAGCCCTGACCCAATGCATCAACAACCAACTATACAAACCGTAAAAGCCAGCAATCATCACCAGTAATGGATAAGCCATTGATGGATCAATGCTTGATTCCCCCACCAACTTTAGCGTGGCAGGTTGGTGCAAAGTAAACCACCAGTCAACGGATTTATAAATGATAGGGATATTAACTGTACCGACTAAAGCTAAAATTGCGCACGCTTTGTTCGCTGTTCGTTGCTGCTGATAAGCGCCCTGCAAGGCAATAATACCCAAGTACAGAAACAATAAAATCAGCATCGAGGTAATACGCGCATCCCATACCCACCAGGTTCCCCATGTAGGTTTACCCCACAAGGCACCGGTAACAAGTGCTAAAAATGTAAGGACGGCACCTATCGGTGCTGCCGCTCGCATCACCATATAAGACATTTTCATTTGCCATATGATGCCCACCGCACCGGCAATCGCCATCACATAATATCCAGCCAGTGCTAAGAATGCTGCGGGTACATGAATATAAATAATACGATAACTATTACCTTGCTTACTATCCATTGGTGCATAACCCAGCCCCCAAACAACACCCACCGCTAGTAATAACAGCGTGACGCTTAATAACCACGGCATCCACCGGCTGGTTTTTTCATAAAACCAACGGGGTGATCCTAAACGATGAAACCATTGCCAATTCAAAGCGCTCTCCTGTGATAATTTTTCTTACTTAGCTGACTATTCACTAACGGTTATCTATTCGCTCTTCAGCCACCATATCATCAGTGCATGGTAGCCGATAATTTATTCTTCCACGCTCATACGCAATGCACCAGCAATAGCCAAAGGCGCTAATACAAATGCTAAGGCAAAAAAGCCACCTAACACAGCCAGTGTACTGCCATAGGCAACACCTTCTACGGCATATCGCACAGTACTCGCACCAAAAATTAAGACCGGCACATACAATGGCATAATAATAAGGGATAGCAATAACCCTCCTTTACGCAGTGAAACCGTTAACGCCGCACCAATCGCCCCTACAAAACTTAATGTCGCCGTTCCTAACATCAACGACAGCCAAAGAGGGATAAAACCATCAGCAGGTAAAGACAGTAAAACACCGAGTAAGGGAGCCACTAAGGTTAACGGTAAACCTGTTGTTAGCCAATGAACCACCACTTTTGCAAGTACGATAAAGTACAAGGGCTGTGTACTGAGAATACACTGCTCTAAAGTGCCGTCTTCATAATCACTACGAAATAAGCCGTCTAGTGATAACAGACAAGCTAATAACGCAATCACCCATAACAATCCCGGCGCCAATTCAGATAGCACACTGGCTTGTGGTGAGATACCTAATGGCATCATGGTGACTACCATTAAGAAAAAAAGTATCGGGTTGATCATATCGCTTTGTTGACGAAAAGCGATGCGTAGCTCTCGACGAAACACCGAGAATAATGTTGAATATAAGGATGTTGCCGATGAATGTGAGGTATTCATCGATGATTCAGCCTGCGAGTTACCCATCTAGATTGCCTTTATGATCATCGACATAATCACTCAATGACAATATACGTAAGGTTTGGATAGCAGGTGCTTGGTGGCTAGTAAAAACCACACATCCACCCTGCTCTGCATGAGTCACAAATAAGGCCTCTAACTTTTTAATCGCTTGTGCATCCAGTGCAGTATAAGGCTCGTCTAACACCCAAATGGTCGCTTGGTTAAGATAAAGTCGCGCTAAAGCAATACGGCGATTTTGGCCTGCAGATAATTGATGACCAGGCATATCTTCATAGCCATACAAACCCACTTGCGCTAACGCATCGTCAACTTGGCCTAAGGAATAAGCGGTTGTGCCATGTAAATTGGCTAAGAATTGTAAGTTTTCACGAGGCGTCAGACTTTGCTTGACCCCTGCTAAGTGACCAATAAAGAGCAGCTCAGAAGTGAAATCATAGCGATAATTATCCGCGTCTTTATCAATATCGTTATCACTATTCTTATCAATAGCTCGCCCATCAAGCGACTGGCCTCGCCAACGAATATCACCTTCATAATCCTGTAACAAGCCGATAATCGCTCTAAGCAACGTCGTTTTACCAATACCATTAGCGCCGGTTATTTGAACAATATCGCCACTATTAATGGTGTAATTTACACCGCTAAACAACACGCGTTCGTCTCGATGACAAGCGACTTGGTTAAACGTCAATAATGAATGATTGTTAGGAGCATCACCCAATGACGTCTTAGAGAAATAATTAGGTGATTTATTAACCATATTTAGCGATTTTATAGCTCTATTGCAGTATATAAGGGGCGTTATTCTACAGAAATGGAGAGAAGTTGCTATGCTTAAAGAGATACTTGCACGCGATGAACTAGGATAAATAGCCCTTGTGAACGAGCTTATAAATAAACACCAGCAACAAGCTAAGCTAGCACAGTCCGCTAGTCAAAATAATCGTGTGGCTAATAGCTCTACTAACAGCACGAATAACAGCAGCGATACCAATGCGTCTGCGAAGCAAACAACGGTTTCGGGGAACACTAATGCTCAGACAAGTGCGTCTTTACAACAGCAAACACCGGCTACAGATGCAAAAGTAAAAACGGCCATGCTGGATGCCTTAGTCAAGCAACTCAATCGCCAAGGCACCATTCAAACCGAAGTCAGCAGCAGCCAACGCTTAGACGCTAAGGCTCAGCAATTATTGAGCAAATCTAACCCGACACTGGCAACACAAATAAAGAACCAGAACCATTCAGCAAGCCAAGCACAAAACCAAACAAATAATGCATCCAATTCAACATCAAAGGCGATGTACTTAGTCAAGCTGTCCCAAGTAGCTAACACTGGCGTTAACTCTTCCGCAGGATCGCTAAGCTCCACAGGACAGTTAAACAGTAACGCTACCTTACTGACTACCGTTACCCCTACTCCATTCAAAATAGGTGATCAGCTACAATTACAACTGAACAGCCAACAACAAATTAGCATAAAGCCCAGCGTGGCAAGTGTGCGACCAGTGATTGCCGACAGTCTAAAAAGCGCTTTGCCTCAACAGCAGAATTTAAGTCAGTTACTCAATACCTTAGCAGCTATCGGCAAAATACCTGCAGCGACGCAAGACATTTTGTTGGCCAAAAACACCCAAACCACTCTGCAACAACTTAGTCAGTTTGCCTATACCGACAAACAACTTGGCTCAGCAGACAACATCAAAAATGCACTCGCTAACAGTGGCGTATTAACAGAGAATAAATTGCAGCAACAACACGGCATTTCTAGCGATCTGCGTTTGGTGCTTGGGCAGTTGAATCAAGTTTTGGGACAAAAAAATAGCGAACTACCGTTACCAAAAACATCGTTTGATCAACTCATCACTCAGTTAATCCAATTACTGCCTCAAGCAGCTACCGCTACAACCAAGCTATCTGCAGATAATGTCTCACAGCAAGTGACAGCCATTATGCAATTACTCGGTTTTAAAACAGAAGCTAACGTTCAGGCTGACATCAAAAAAATTAGAGACGTAGCGGCTAAAAAAATTGGCCAAATGGCTCAAGGGGTGCAAGATAAAATACACCTTAATCAACTACGTTTACTCGGTGCCGAAGGACAATCGAGTGACGACTATGTCGCTAATCATGCATTCAATAAGGCTAACGCTTTTATGGCGGAGATTGCGTTACGCTGGGGTGATCAAGTACTCCCTTTGCAATTAAGCATTACCGAAGAAAGACGCCATAAAAAAGAATCGGAGGCCGAACATGAAAACACACAAGATGAAAAGAAAATCAGCCGCCGCTGGCAGGTGTTCATGTCTTTTGATTTACCTAGTTCACTACTGAACTCAGATAACGCAGGTGGATCAGAAAAAGTAGATACCTTACACAGTCAACTCACCATTATCGGCGACACTGTTTCTGCCACACTCTGGAGCGAATCCAGCACATTATGCAATAAAGCTAAACAACAATTTTCGACACTGCGCAATACGCTTATTGCCAACGGTTTGCAGGTAGACGAACTACTCTGCATTAATGGCAAACCACCGAGTCAAGAAATGTCACTTGATTATCACTTAGTCGACATTAAAACCTAACGCATATCTATCATGAAAAACTACAGAGCAAGCGATACATCAGACGATATTAGCGAGAGTGATCTTAGGCAAGCGGTCGCACTATTTTATGATGGCGATAACGCACCAACTATTAGCGCTAAAGGTGAAGGCAATACCGCACAAGAAATTATTGATATTGCACAAGAACACGGTGTCACATTATGTGAGAACAAAGCGTTACTGGAATTACTGATGACATTAGAATTGGGGGAAGAAATCCCAGAGAATTTATATATTGCGATTGCACAAATTATTGCATTTGCTTATCAGCTTCAAGGCAAGTCACCTGCTGACAATATAGACTACTAATTATTTTTTAGGCCTGCACAACTTTTATAAGCCGATAACGTATATCAATCACAAGCCACGCGCTTCGAAATATCAACTATTAGCCTAGTGTTTTACTATATTGGCGACAAGCAATAGAGAGTTCTTTATAAAGACGAATCACGCCGCCTAATTCGGCCAGTAGATCTTTTGGCGAACGCTGGGGATCTTTCACTGCCGTATTAATATCATGGAACAACTGTCTTTCAATTAACACTATTTCGTCCCACTTATGATCTTTAATAAGTTGATTCAATTCACGTCTTTTGCGCATTAGAACCATTTGCGACTCTGGGACGATAACCATAGCTAATACCTCAGTGATAAATAAGTGACCACTAAGGTTAACGACTATTATCGTAAAACCTTTAACAAAAAATGCGATTCGTATTATTTAATACTCGTCGAAATGCCATCCCAACCATTGTAGACTTCTTGCAGCAAATTTTTTACTTCTGCTAATATTATCAAAGGCTCATCATCACTTATCGACTCTAAGCGGCTCATAATATATTCATACAAGGCATCTAAATTGTCGGCAATTTCTCCACCTTCAGAAAGATTAAGGCTTTCACGTAAGCCGCCAACAATACCTACCGCTTTCTGCACCAGAATCGCGGCTTCATCAATATCACCGTCAGACAAATGATTAATCGCTTGGTCAATGCGCTCTAACGCACCATCGAGTAACAAAGTGATCACCTGATAAGGCGTAATTGTTTCGGGATTATGATGTGTAGTGGTTTCAGTATGAGTATTTACAATCACTGATGTAGACATAAGGGTATCCTCATCGTTAAACGGCAAAATACCGTCATTTATTTAGTTACACTTAGTAATAGCATATTATGTGCCAAGAAAGAAGTGCAGAGGAAATGCAAAATGAAAAAGCTGTATCTATTGTTAAGGAAAGTATTTTTAACTCATTCAGAGCTTAATAATTTTTTGAACGGTCTAGATACCGAGTCGAAATCGGCATGACCAATAGGAAACAATATATTTTTATTATAATGAGACCTTTGCACGGAAGATGATTTTGCTTTCAGGCAAGGCAAAAATGAACGGAAAGAAGGAGTTTATGCGTTATAAATGACCGATTGAGTACATTTTTAACGCAGTATGAAAGTAAAATGGCTTTCGTGCAAAGGTCTCATAGTGAAAAACGCACCTAAAAAAATTAGTGCGCGCTAGAAGAAATTTCTCTCCATGCAGAGCTTATTTCAACGACTAATGTGACACACTCATCGACTACTTCTGGAGAATCATTCACGTGAGCTTTCCATAATTGACGCTGAATATAATCATACAAACTATCTAATCGAGCGGCCAGTTCATCACCTTGATTACTGTCCAATGCTTCACGCAAACCCAATACAATACTCGTTGCTTGATTTACTTTTAAATGTTTTAGCTCAATATTTTTTTGCTCTATTGCGCCTTTAAGCTGTGCCATACGCTCTAACAAACCATCATAAAGCATTTGAATTAAACCGTGAGCAGAAGCACCGGCAACACCTGCATCGACCTTAACGTTGTTATACCCTCTTAAAGCAACTTGAGCATTCACGATGATCTTCTCCAAAATGATAGTTATTGTTTTCTCTCAGCCTATAAATAGTAACGGCTGAAGCAAGTAAACCTTTAGTCGTTTTATATAAAAAGAGAGAAACAATATGCTTAAATGAATTTAATAGGGAATAAAAATGTAAGAGGAGAACAAAGGGTGAAAACCAGGGAAGATTTTCATAATCCAGTGTTTTCAGGTTCGGATTAGATACCAGATCAAGTCTGGCATGACGATATTAAATTAACGGAACAGCAGTGAAAAAATTAATATTAGTTACCGCCATTTAAGCTATCTAAAAGACTGCCTAGAGTACTTTCTAAAAATGAACTGCTATCTTGCAGACTACGCACAATGGCTTCCATGGCAATAAACTGAGAAGTTAAACGTTCTTCATATGCCTCAATGCGACGATCTAACAACGTTTGATCTTCATCAAACCCATCTAAATTATTATTTAAAGAATCTTCACGTAAACTGATAACGCCATTATTTGTATCTAAAAACTGCTCAATCAGTAAATCTAACTGGCCACTAAAACCACGAGAAAAGTTAAGTGTTGCTGATGTAGCATTTTCACCGATAATTAATCCCATGCTCTCGCCAGGTTCACCTAATGCTGGCAGTAATACATTACCGGTTCCAAACGCCGCCACACCGTCAATCGTACCGGCTACATTAACACCAGTAGAAGAGGCACCGCCCGATAAACCAAGATCTGCTGCATTGCCACCAATATCAGTTACCGATACGGTAGAGTTTGATCCATACAATCGAGAGGTGATAGAAAACGTGTCGTTATCTGAATCGTATGCCACATCAACCGAAGTACCCGCAGCCGCTAATAAACTATCCGCATTAATTTTGTTTTGCATTTCCAGTGCCACGGCATCCTTATCGGCGTAATTACCCGCAGCTAAGCTGATAGTGCCCGATGTAGTGCCATTCACCGTCACAGAAAAATCATATTCATCCGCACTACCGCCCGTTGCCGCGCCTTGGGTGGCAGTTCCGGCAGTAATACCCAATGTCGCTGCTTCACTGCCTAAGGCTGTCGCGTTAGCAATAGTAGAGCTTACTCCAGTAGTATTAGAAGTCACCACAAAAACAGAGCCATCATGGGTCACTGTCACGTCGGCTCCAGCACCAGTTAATGTCGGATCGGCGTTTATTTGAGTCGTTAAGTGAGCCGCTACATCGTCAAAACTGGCATAGCTATCCGGAGTAATACTAATATTGCCAGAAGTCGTACCATCGACAGCAATCGTAAAGTCATAATCATTCGCACCACCGGTACCGGAAGTAGACGATCCGGTAGCAATACCTAGATCATTGGCACTCCCACCCACAGCTGCCATTACTACTGTCGAGGCGGCTCCGGTACTGGAAGCACTAAAAACAAAATGGTCGGTGTCATAAACAACCGTTACATCCGATAAATTAGCATCACTATTTACTGCGGTTTGTAGTGCCGCTGCCATCGCATCATAATCAGCGTAATCAGCAACGGGTAAGCTAATATTCGCGTCAGAAGCCACTCCATCTACCGTGAGTGTAAAATCATAATCTGTCGCCCCAGCACTTTGATTCGCTAAATCCAGTGGCAACGTTGCCGCACCAGTAGTAAAGCGGCCAGAACTTGCAACAAAATCACTTAAGGTCGCGGTAGGCGCTGCTCCCGTTAACACGGCACTGGTTTCAGCTTCTGCAGCTAAGTCGGCTAATAAACTGTCGGCCATATCAACTCCAGCCAAACCACCCTTAGTAGGAGGCTGACTAATCACTACGGCATATTCTCCAGCAGCCGTATTATCGCCGGTACTGTTAATGGTTATTTGATCGCTAGATGATTCGGTTACAAGGATGAAGATATTTTTAAATAGGTCGTAGTTATCACTAATCGCAGCGGTAAAATCAGTTTCGTCTATTGATAATGTGCCATCCAACTCTGTTCGAATACCAATATTGGTTAGTGATGAAAAGTCGCTGCTTAAACCAGTGACAGTGCCCACCAAGAGCTGTCGTATTTGTGAAGGGATACTTTTTGCCAAGGAGTCGTTTGCCAAGCTGCCAAAATCATCGGTTTCTTCATTGAAACCGGTAATAGGTTCCATCACTTCTAGAAACACATTGTAGGCTTCAAAAAAATCTCTAACGGCCGTCTCACCACTGCTTTTGTCTTTATCAATAGTTACACTGACCGATTCACCCACTCCAGTAACACTGGCCAAGCTAAATTCAAACCCATCAATCACATCATCGATAGTATTTGTGTCTCGTGTCACCGCTAAGCCATTTACGGTCAATTCAGCATCTTGACCAATCTGATTTTGATCCAACTGAAAAGCTGATTCATTAAAAGCAAAACGCGACAAACCGGTATTATCCGTATCACTGGGAGAGCCACCACTTTCTGCCGCAATGATGCGTAACTGGTTATCAGCACCTGATGCTGCGCGAGTAACCAAACGATGGCCGGAACCATCATTAATTACACTGGCTTGCACACCAAAATCGGCATCATTAATTGCTTTAGCTAATCCAGTTAAACTATTGTTTGTACTATCAATTGTGATGGTAACAGCGGGCGTATCACTTGCTGTAAAAGTTGATGGGTCTGCGGGTGGAACAACCTCGTCCCAGCTACCAAACTCAAAGGTTAATGTACCCTCTCCTACCGTATCCGATGGTGAGCTTAACACTGCTTCAGACGATAACGATTGCGCCTGCGCCAACTGTGATATGTCGAAAGTGTAATTACCGGCTTGAGTTTCAGGGTCTAACGAGACGGGAATAAAGGCAGTGCTATCCGTAAACGAAGCAGATTTACTATTGAATGTATCTGGGTTATTTAAACTTTCAGCGGCATCTTGCAGCACTGACAGTGCGCTACTCACTAAACCAAAATCGGATATTTGCGTCTCGGTATCCGTGCGTTTAGTATCTATCCGTGTCTGAGTGGCGGATCGCTCAACATCCACCAAAGAACTGACCAAGGCCGTTGTATCAATACCCGATCCCGCACCTAATGCACTAACAATATTCTGAGACATAATAACCTCTATCAAATAGCGTTACAGGTAATGCACCCGATACCGGCTATAACACTACTTTTAATAAAACGACAAAAAGCGCATAAAATATGCGCCCATAAAAATGTTCTTTATCAATTAACTCTAGCCTTTGTTTAACGAGGTATAACGATCCCTCAGCGACTAAAACACATTATCCATGGGCATCAAATAAACGTATTGGCTGATTATCCTTCAAGTTTTGTGCCAAACTTAAAAAGATATCTTCCGGTATTTGTCTAATCAACTCACCAGACTCTTTATCACGAACACGAACCACTGTTTCTCCAGAGTCCTTATCCACACTAAAGTGTAGGTCACGCTGAACAGATTGCACGTAGTCGTTAATCTCTGTGACTGCCTGCTCTATATCGGGCTTTATGTTCGCGTCTTGAGTCGCCTGTACATCCTTAACTGGCAATTCTTTACCGCTAGGTGGCAAACTCTCTACGCTCTTTAGATTCTCCACGCCTTCTATGCTCACTATACTCGCTGCACTTGCTAGATTGTCTGCATGTTCTGGGCGTTTTGATGAAGCAGCACTGGCAACCGGCAGTACTGCGGGGGTTACTTGTGTGGGTCTTACTTCATTCATGACTTATTACCTCATACTGCTTTTTTGTACTTCATTGATGGGCTACTCTCGTAGCCCATCGGGACTACATAATGCTTCTTACATTACTCGCCCATTAATAGCGGCTACTAAGCCACTATTAATGGATTACGCGTATTAGTTAAGAAGTGACAACACTTGCTGTGGACGCGCATTCGCTTGAGCCAACATCGCTTGCGACGCTTGCTGTAGCACTTGCGAACGACTCAAGGCTGCTGTCTCTGAGGCGAAATCCGCATCCATAATACGTGACCGCGCTGCCGATGCATTTTCAGATACATTCGACAAGTTCGATACCGTAAAGTCGAGACGGTTATTAATCGCACCCAAGTCAGAACGAGTGGAGTTAATGGTCTCTAGTGCTGTATCTATCGACTCAATTGCATTTTGTGCGCCCGTTGCAGTTGCAACACTGATATTAGATAATGCCGACCCTGTGACAGTACCACTAAGGTCGGTATTAAGGTCACTTAACCCTGTCGCAGTGCTACCATTTGCAGTTAACTCAAGACTAATAGGCGCATCATCTTCACTTGTTAGCTGCATGCGCGCTTCTAATGTTAATGAATCTACGCCCTCCGTTCCTGAATCACCATCACCAGTGCTAATACTATTAGTATCAAAAGTAATACCCAGGGCCTTAGCGGTTCCCTGACCATTTTCGTTACCCGCCTGAATCACCATTTGTGATGTGCCTGAAAAGCTAATCTCTCCGTTATCATCCAATACTGCTGTAACACCTGTATTAGCTGAGGCTGCGTTAATTTCTGATACAGCGTTATCTACTGAATCTAAATCAATATTTTCAATTTCAAAACTATTAATAATGAGCGAGCCGTCATCGGCACCCAGACCACCATTAGTCGTAGCTGCGGTTGTTACAATACCTGTACCCAGATCAGTAAAAGCAGCGCCACCTGTAACTGTGGCATTGATATTACCGTCAGACATTAATTCTAGAAAACCGTTAGAATTAACGCTAGCAGATACACCCGTTGTTGCCGTTAGGTCATTGAGTGCTTCTGCAATACCTTCTACACCGTCAGCCGCCGAACCAGCTATTACCTCGGTAGTCACATCAATGCCATTAAGTGTTAATACATCCGTACCATCATCAGTGTAACCTGCAATATTAGCTGCAGTGCCAGTATCAGAAGCGGTCACGGTTGCAAAAGAACGGGTCAAATCAATATCAAATGAATCTTGCGCGATAATAGAAGCTGATACGCCTGTTTGATCGGTTACAGCATTAATATTAGCAACTTTATTGGATAGATTATGACCATCTGTTGCGTTAGTTGCCGTAATTGCCACACCATTAATCGTCAAATCATTGGTATTCAATGCGGTTGTTTGTTCGCCAGAACTGAGGCCCTCACTCACTACCTGACCTGCAGCCGCGATTTCACGAAAGCCTAAGTTTTCTAGATCAGCGTCTGTTCCGTTTGCACCCTTGACCACAGTAATGGCACTGCCATCATCCGATTTCAATGCTAAAGCGCCTTGGAAAACACCGTTTAATCCACCTGATGCTGCATCACTAGTAGTATCATCAGTGATTGTCATTGCTGCGCCTGTCGTATTAGATAATGTCAGTTTGCCTTCAGAATTAATGGCTGCAGTAACCGAGCCACCTGTTTTATCATTAATAGCCGTTACCATTTCTTCTAGGCTACTGGTATCAGTAACGGAGTAAGTAACATCGGCTCCAGCGTCAATCGCATGTACTGTAATGTCAAAACTATCACCACCGGTTAACACACCATCGCCTACTGTAGTTGCTTCAATAGTGTTGTAACCAGACGCAGTTACACCACTGATATTGGTATTAATATCATCTATTAAATTTGCCAAAGACTCATTAGTAGCACCCGTAGTAGATGAAAATGAGCCAACCGCTTGTCCATTAATTAATACATCGCCATCATCCAAAGAAAGACTTGCAGCTAAGTCACCGCCTGATAAGTCGCTGGTAGTAGAGCCTAAACCTAAAGATGAAGAGTTGACTGCTGCAATTTCAAACGAAATGGTTTCATTGGCTTCTGAGCCCACTTGCAACTCAATACTACCTTGCGAGCCATCTAATATTTTCTGGCCATTAAAACTCGTGGTTTCAGAGATACGATCTAGTTCTGCCACTAGCTGCTGAACCTCTGCATCCAATGTTGCTCTATCTGAATCTGAGTAGATACCATTCGATGACTGTACCGATAGCTCACGCATACGTTGCAGAATATTGGTTGATTCGTCTAAAGCACCTTCGGCCGTTTGAATAAGCGAGATACCGTCGTTAGCATTACGTACGGCTTGGTCCAAACCACGAATTTGAGAAGTAAAACGGTTAGCAATAGATAGGCCCGCAGCATCATCACCCGCGGAGTTAATGCGCTTGCCCGATGATAAACGTTCGCTCGCCTGATCTAATTCCGCACCTGCGCTAGTCAACTGGCGCTGTGCATTAAGTGATGCAATATTACTGTTAATCATTAAAGGCATGGTAGCCTCCTATTTTATGTTGATAAACGCCAACCAATAGGTTGACTAACGATGACGGTAGAAATAAATTTCTAAGGTCTTAGAATGTTTATCGACAAATAGAGCGTGCGCTTTAATGGGGTTTATCTAGAAGATAGGAAGGGTGCAATTAAGATAAAAAATATAAGTAATTGATTTTAGTGGAGTTTTTAAACAAGCCGACAGTATTTTGACTTTTTTAATGATTTAAATTTATGAGTAAGCTATTTTTTTAAGATAATTATTCTAAAAACGTAAAATGAGACCTTTGCGCGAAGCGTACCAATAACTACGATGCGCTTCGTCACGGTTAAAAATAATAACTTTTCAGGCTTTTTTAATAATAAAGGCCACTGAAGGAGTATTTCACCCCGTTTTTTATTTT
>Ga0233426_10000264_pt1 | contig 59078 bp, 57 predicted proteins | sample SI_118_April2016_6_FD_179875 | JGI IMG/M metagenome (GOLD analysis project Ga0233426, IMG submission 179875) | Seawater microbial communities from Saanich Inlet, British Columbia, Canada - SI_118_April2016_10_MG | ecosystem: Environmental > Aquatic > Marine > Inlet | place: Canada: British... | reverse complement strand
CGTTGAATATTTCGCCAATAGCTCGCTATTACCTTCAATATTCGCCTCAAATACACTCATTTTATCTCACCGAAAATTTCACTCAGACTTATTCAGAGGTTCCATAAAGTTTATCTGCGTGTTGAAGAATTTCATATCGTATGGATCAATGAATAAAGTGTCAATTATGTTAACACACAACTTACTGATTTCCGTTTCCCGCTCACGCAAGCGCCTTATGCCTTGGTTATGGCTGGTCGTGTGTGTTAAACAGTGGGCTGTGTGCTTATAAAATATTAACTCAAGGTTAATATGTAAAAAAGCCGCAGCCTAATCGCTGCGGCTTTTTGCGTTTTAGGGTGCGAAAAACTAGAGTTTTTAATATGGTGAAAAATTAATAATGAATAAGGTAGTGTTGTGATAAATAGGATAGCGTTGTGAGAAATCTAATAGCTTATGGTGTGTTAGTGGTGATTTGGTCGACGACACCTTTGGCGATTAAGTGGAGTGCGGATGAGGTGTCTTTTGCGGGTGCAATTTTTTGGCGTATTTTGTTATCTGCCATTATTGCGTTATGCATTGTTCGTATGAAAGGCGAATCTTTGTTTGGCTATCGTAATGATATGCGTTTTTATACGGTAGCTGCGATTGGTATCGCACCTAATTTTTTATTGGTTTATTGGGCATCTCAATGGATTACTACCGGTTTGATTTCGGTGATCTTTAGTACTACGCCTTTTGTAATGGGGGTGTTCTCGTATTTTATTTTAGGTAAACAGGTGTTTACGGTACAGCGTGTCATCGCTTTACTTATTGCGATAGTGGGTCTGTTGGTGATCTTTGCTGACCAGTTGCGTTGGGTAGGGCTGGATGGTATTTATGGTATTGTCGCGATGATATTGTCTGTGTTTTCTTTCTCAATTAGCGGGACTTTTTTGCAAAAAATAGAGGTAGATATTCCGGTATTGCAAAAAACAACGGGCGGGCTTTGCTTTTCTGTACCTATGTTAGCGGTTGCATGGTGGTTTTTAGATGGCAGATTGCCGTGGCCACTCAGTGCTCAGGCAGGCTTTGCTATTCTTTATCTGGCGATAGCAGGCTCACTACTCGGCTTTGCTTTGTATTACTTTTTACTCCATCGCTTGTCGGCGTACGTGGTATCGACAGTTGGTATGATTAGTCCGGTCTTTGCCTTACTACTGGGCTATTTTTTAGAAAATGAGCCTCTGACGTCTCATATTTTGCTGGGTACAGGGTTGGTGCTGTTTGGGTTAACGTTATACCATGTGCGTAGTGGGATGTTAGTGGCTTTTAGAGCGCGTGTTGTAAAGTTATTGTTGTAGCTTAATATAGCTTAGTCTTGCAAAGTGATCGTTTAACGCTTATTGCGATTTGAATCTGAATATAGAGGTGGTTGTGAAAATCTTAGTGACTGGTGGTGCAGGGTATATAGGAAGTCATACCTGTGTAGAGTTATTGCAGGCAGGCTTTGATGTGGTGGTGCTCGATAACCTCTGCAATAGTCATAATGAAGCGCTCAATCGTGTTCGATCTATAACGGGTAAGTCGATAGAGTTTTGTTTGGGCGATGTAAGAAATCGTGATGATTTACGACGAGTGTTTTCAGCACATAAGATTGATGCGGTTATTCATTTTGCTGGGCTAAAAGCGGTGGGTGAATCGGCACAAATCCCTCTGCATTATTACGATGTCAATGTTGCAGGCAGTGTTGCCTTAGCGGAGGTGATGGCTGAGTACGAATGTTATCGTCTGGTGTTTAGTTCTTCAGCAACGGTGTATGGTGCTGATGCGCCAAGCCCTTATATTGAAACCTTGCCGACCAGTGCCTGTAATGTCTATGGTCGCACTAAATTGATGGTAGAAGAGCTTCTGCAAGATGCTTGTCGGCAAACCGGTAGCTTATGGCAGGTGAGTTTGTTGCGTTATTTTAATCCTATAGGCGCGCACCCAAGTGGGGTGATTGGTGAAGACCCCCAAGGTATCCCTAACAATTTGTTGCCTTATGTGGCTCAAGTGGCTGTTGGCCGTTTAGATGCCTTACAGATATTTGGTAACGATTACTCTACGCCTGATGGAACAGGCATACGTGATTATATTCATGTGGTGGATTTAGCAAAAGGGCATGTTAAAGCGGTGGAGTTTATGTTGTCTGCCGATTTAGGTTGCCACGTGTTTAATCTAGGTGCAGGCAAGGGGTACAGTGTGTTGGAGGTTGTTGCTGCTTTTGAGCAGGCTTCGGGAAAAAAAATCCCCTATCATTTTGCACCGCGTCGAGAAGGCGATTTAGCCAGTTATTATGCGGATGCTAGTCGTGCCTTAACGTTGTTGGGTTGGCAAACTGAGTATGACTTGCAAGAGATGGTGGAAGATACTTGGCGTTGGCAGTCGAATAATCCAAATGGGTTCAACTCGAATTGATTTCATCTGCGCTAACAGAGAATCTTTTTTGATCTTCTAGGCGCATCATTGTCATGCTATTACCCCACACATAACCGGTATCAAGGGCAAAGACGTTTTCGCTATATGCCTGCCCTTCAAGGGCAGCCCAGTGGCCGAAAATAATGCGGTCGTTGTAGGCTTTTCTGTCTAGGTACTCAAACCATGGTGCGTAGCCTTTAGGTGCGTGATGAATGCCTGCGCTACAGGTTAATTCTAATCTTCCTTTGGCGGTGCAAAAACGCATTCGGGTAAAATAGTTAGTAATGACTCGCCAGCGATCTACGTCGTCTAGTTTTTTTTTCCATCCACTAGGTTTGTTGCCATACATTGTGAGTAAAAACATCTCACACAAATCGCTTTGTAGAACGGATTCAACTTCCTTGGCTTTTTTTCGGGCTTTTTTTAATGACCACTGTGGAGGGATGCCTGCATGTACCATGGTGTATTGTAAATCAGGGTCATGGTGTAGCAAGGGTTGCTGCTGTAGCCATTCTAGCAATGTGTCTTTGTCTGGCGCGTGTAAAATCTCATCTAATGTATCGGAAGATGAAGCCTGCCTGACTCCCGTCGCCACAGCGAGTAAGTGTAAGTCGTGATTGCCCAATACAGTGACGATTGAATCACGCATGCTGTAGACGAAACGCAATGTTTCTAATGATTCGGGGCCGCGGTTAATTAAGTCTCCGGTTAGCCACAATTTATCGTGTAAGGGGCTGAAGTTGACGACTGTCAGTAGATGTTTAAGTGGCTTTAAGCATCCCTGAAGGTCGCCAATAGCGTAGGTTGCCATATAGTCTTACCACTTATATTGTGCAAAGGAATGCATACGAGTCAATGCAATGACTGAGGGCGTGCTAATGAGAACGCAGGAATAGGCACGTTAATTATTTTGCCGTGCTCTGTACGCATAGTGTAAGAGCCCTCCATTATTCCTGCGTGAGTTTCTAATATCGCATTACTGCTATAGCTATATTTTTTCCCTGGTGGGATGTGTGGTTGTTCACCGATAACGCCTTCACCACTAACTTCCTGAATATTGTCTTTTGCATCGGTGATGACCCAGTGCCGACTTAATAGCTGTGCACTGATATCGCTACAATTTTCGATACTAACCGTGTAGGCAAATGCAAAACGATTACGTTGCGGCTGAGAATGTTGGTCGAGATACTGGGTGTTAACAGAAATTTTAATGGTAAAGTCACTCATGATTCGATAAGCCATCTAGTGTGTTACTGAGGTTGACATAGTCTTCAGTGGATAAGTTTTCTGGACGTAAAGATAAGTTAATATCCAGTTTTTCTGCCGCAATTTGCAGTGCGTCCCCGTCGGCTAGTTGCTTTAATGTATTGCGTAAGGTTTTTCGTCGCTGCTGAAAAGCTAGATTAACCAAGTGGCTTAAGTGAGCAACGTTATTGGCCACATAGGGCAGTTTTTTATGTGGCTGCAGTCGTACAATGGCGGAATCTACTTTTGGCTGAGGATCAAAGCACTCTGGAGGTACAGCGAACAAATGTTCTGTCTCACAATAGTATTGAACCATGATACTTAGGCGACCGTAGTTTTTTTCACCCGCCGTTGCCACTAAGCGATTCACGACTTCTTTTTGCAACATAAAGTGCATGTCTTGAATACGGTCTTGGTAAGACAATAAGTGAAAAATTAAGGGAGTAGAAATATTATAAGGAAGATTACCAACAATACGTAACGGTTGCTCTTCTATCATTAAGGTTGCAAAATCAAATCGTAGCGCATCTTGTTGATGGATAGCGAACTCAGGATATTTGGCGAATTGTGCCAATAAGATAGGAATCAAATCACGGTCTAGTTCGATGACTTGTAATTGCGGACACGCCTGAATTAATTGTTGAGTGATCGCGCCTTGTCCTGGCCCGATCTCTACTAAACGATCAGATGGTTTGGCATTAATACTCGTGACGATTCGGTTAATAATGTTTTGATCGGTAAGGAAGTTCTGACCAAAGCGTTTTCTCGCTTTATGTGCAAAAGGGTAGGGTTTGCTCATTGGGGTATCCGTTAGTGTTGCGGAGCTTTCATGGCTAGCGCGTAATCTATAGCGGTTAATAAACTGCCGGTGTCGATATTACCGGTGCCCGCTAAATCAAGAGCAGTGCCATGATCTACTGATGTGCGGATAATCGGTAATCCTAAAGTAATATTAGCTGCTGCGCCAAAACCTTTGTATTTTAATACGGGGAGGCCTTGGTCATGGTACATGGCCAAGACGACATCAGCCTTATCAAGATATTTTGGGGTGAATAATGTGTCTGCAGGTAGCGGTCCAATGGAATCAATTCCAATCTCTGTCTTCAATTTTTCTAATACAGGAATGATAGTGTCGATTTCTTCATAGCCTAAGTGGCCGCCTTCGCCGGCGTGTGGGTTGAGCCCGCAGACTAATATTCGTGGATTTTGCAGGCCAAATTTTTCCTGCATATCTTGATGTAGTATTTTTAATGTAGTGGAAAGTGAGTCTTGAGTAATTGCGTGAGCGACATCTTTGAGCGGAAGGTGTGTTGTTGCAAGCGCCACTTTTAGCCCTTCTGTTGCAAGCATCATGACGACTTGGTCAGTTTGGGTCTTTTCTGCAAAATATTCTGTGTGACCACTAAAGGCAATACCTGAATCATTAATAATACTTTTTTGTACCGGGCCTGTCACAATGCCGTGGCACTGTTTGTTCAGACATAGTTGAGTGGCAGTATGCAAAGTGTTGAGGACATACTGCGCATTATTGCTATTCAGTATACCTGCCGTCACTATTTCTTCTGTTTTGGCTGGAATAATCCCTATTTCACCTTTTTGTAGTATGTAAGGTGTGTCAGATGGATTGATGTCGATTAGCTTTATGGTTTGGCCAAGTTGTTTTGCTCGTGTAAGCAGCACATCTGGATCTGCAATTGTAACAAGCTGTAATTGTGATTTTCTATCCGTATTTGTATTTTCAAGACTTGAGGCTTGAGTATCAGCCTTATGAGCTAACTCATCGTTAGCATAAAGAATCGCTAAGTCTGGGCCGATGCCCGCAGGTTCACCTGCGGTGTATAGTAAGCGCTTAATCAAATGAGTATTTCCACATAAGACGATTCACGTAACTCTTTTAGCCATATCGTTAGTTCATCTTGAAATCGCTGCTGGCCGATAATATTTCTCACTTGTGAGCGTTTTACAGTATCAAATATATCTTTCGAACGTTGTCCTTCAACGGTCAAAATATGCCAGCCAAATGTGGATTTGAAGGGTTGGCTAATGGTATTGATGGCGGTTGTTTGCATGGCCTTTTCAAAGGCCGGAACAAAAACACCGGGAGAAGACCAGCCAACATCGCCGCCGTTGAGTCTTGAACCTATATCATCTGAATATTCTTGTGCTATCGCAGCAAAGCTAGCTCCTTGAATGATTTGTTCGCGTAATTCATTTATTTTTTTCTGTGCTTCTTCTTCCGTAAATAAATCCGTTGGTTTGACTAGGATGTGTCTGACCTTATACTGAGTAACAATCACGGGTTCAGCCCCTTGTCTGTCGAATAAGGCTAAAATATGTACGCCCGCATCACTAAAAAAGGGCGGTGTAATTTCTCCTACTGTTAATTTATCTACACGCTCAACAAATAGTGGTGGCAAATCTTCTTTACGTTGAATGCCGATATCACCCCCTTTTTCAGCGTTAGGGCCTTGTGAGAAACCTTGGGCAAATACACCAAATTCGTTGGCACGCTTACTGACATCACGATATATTTTTTGAGCCTTTTGCATGGTTTGTTGTTTATTTTTTGCCGTATATGGCAGAAATATTTGACCTAGATGCAGGCGCGGCGTTAGCCATTCTCGCCCTTCTTTTGATTCTAGATAATTATCCACTTCGGTGTCAGTGATGTTGATGCGTTGGCTAATGACGGCTTGCTGTACCTTACTGATCAATACTTCGTTTTCAATTTCTTTTCTCGCTTGTGCCTGCGATAGATTTTGTGCTGCTAGATAATCGTCAAAAGAAGCACCGTTACGCTGCAGTTGTGCTCTTGTCTGCGCGATACTGTTGTCTATTTCTGTATCGGTAGCGACGAGGTTATTTTGCTTGGCTAAGCTGAGTTGGAGCTTTTCCAGTATGAGTGCATCTAGCAGTTGATTGCGTAACTTTTTTCCATCCGTTTTTTGGTTGCGTGCCTGTAAGCGTATGTTTGCTTGATGAATTTTCTGCTCCAGCTCTTGAGCAAAAATAATGTCATCTTTGACTATAGCAATAATGCCATCAATATCTTCATTGGCCTGCACCTGTAAGGCAGTTAGCGATACCAATGTTAATAAGCTGATATGTGACGCTTTAATGATGAATTTCTTTGTGCTTTGATAGATGTACATAAATAGAAGTATCTTAATAATGTAATGAATAATGTAATAATATAGTTTTTTATAGCAACTTAGTTATCACGATAAGTGGCTTGCCATTGCTCGTAGCCATCGATGGTGTCGTCGAATAGCTTATCAAATTGTTTTCCCGTTCCGCCTAGACCTAAGAATTGAAATTCAAATACAAGGCCTTCGTCATAAGTAACGTTGGCGTCAGATTGTACATCGTCAGTAAATCGTTTGTAGGCAAAGCGGGCTCTGTAGCAGCAACTATTATATTCTAGACCCAGCAACTGTTCTAGGTCGCGCGAATTAGTATGATCGTATTGAGTGTGAGCCAATAGATACCAGCTGTGTTGTGCTATGGGTAAAATAACGGATACTTCTGACTGTTCTATTGTACTTGCAGCGACATTGTTGCGTAAAAAGCGATGGCTGAAATTAAGTAAACTGCTGTCATCTCCTCGATACTTTAGAGAAAGCGTATTGTCATTTACCCTGCCTTCATCATCGTCATAAATAATATCGTTAGTTAACTGCCAGTGCTGACTAAATTGAGAGCTAAACCGTCCAGCGATAAGAGAGTTATTCGCTGTATCAGGTGTGCCTGATAGGGTGACTTTGCGTTCATCAAGGTAAAAGGCTTTACCTATGCTGGCGCTAAACCATTCCCTGCCGGATTCATTACCAATAAAACGGGTGGTGAGCCCCAGTGATAATTGGTTTGCATCATCAATGCGATCGCCGCCAGAAAAACGAGTGTCATTAAATAGTTGGCTGTAGCTGAAGGTTAAATTTGAGGTGTCGAATGCGATATTTCTCCCACTACCGGTAATGTTAGATTGATCCTTAAAAGGACTGTAGAAGTATTGTAAGCGAGGTTCAAACGTTTGCTGATAGCCATTGCCGTCACGTTCAAAATATAAGCCTGAGTCAATAACTGCTTGCGGGACGATGAGTGAGGGGCTGCTATTGGCGCCGCTAGATAATTTACTGGCATCCAATTGGTACGCTAAATACCTTGCTTGTAACCGTGGTCTAAAAAAACCAGCCTCATTAGTATTGTCTAATTCTACTGAATATTTAAAGCGAGCACGCTCTCCGACTAAAGTGGTATCTCCAGCATCATCGGCATCACTGTGATCAAAACGAACCCATTCGTTTTCCAATCCAATATTAAGCTCGCCGAAACGATAGTCAGGAAACGAATACTCCCCGTCCAGTGTGATTTCTGGCAGTTCCTTATAAGGGCGGGTGATGTCGTCTTCGAGTATTTGATATTGCTGGTTGTTCACTTCGAGTCGCCAGTGGTCAAACTGGTAACCAGCGGTGATTTTTTGGATTAAACTTACGTCACTGTTAGTATTGAGGGTGGAGCTATCAAAATCATTTAAATAGTCATTATCACTCACTTCGTTATAGTCGATAGTGCTAAACCAGCGCTGTCCTTTACCCCCTTCCTGATTAATATTAACTAGCCAGCGATCCTTGCCTTTATAAGCATTTATTTCAGCCTCTGTTTTTGTGCCGTTAGAGATGTCCGCTTGTTCGCTATCGCTTAGCACACCTTTGTCGTTACTAAGATGGGCCAAGCTAATGCCTGTTTCAAAGTGACGGCTTAAATGTCTGCCATTGGCCTCTATTAGTGTGCCGTGGTCCTGCAAAAAATGCGGCGTTAACGTGAGGTCGTAATTGGGGGCGAGGTTAAAATAATAAGGAACGGAAACATCCAGTACCCCATCGCTCAGGCCAATCGTAGGGTATAAAAATCCGGATTGTCTTTCACTACCAACAGGAAAGCGCAAGTAAGGCCAATAAAAAACAGGAATACCCTTAACGACTAAGCGAACGTCTTTGGCTGAGCCTTGATTCTTTTCTGTGTCTATAGTTATTTGGCTGCCTTTGAGTATCCAGTCGTTATTGCCTGGTTCACAGCTAGTGTATTCACTACCTTTTAAGTCGATAATGGCCTGGTCTTTAGATAGTTGCTTGCCTTTACCACGAATATTGGCTGAATGAATGACATAAGTGGCATCTTCAATGACTAGGCGGTTTTCTCTCTGATTGACCACGCCTTTATTTGCGATGAGCAGCAAGTCTGGTTGTCTGACGGTAAGTTCTCCATCAATAGTGATAGACCCTGTCTGCTCACTATAAACGGCTTGTTCTGCTGTAAGCTGCTGAACCCCTTGTTTAACAATCACATCGCCTAATAAGGTGATCTGTTTAAATCCATCTTTTTCGATGATTTCACTTTGGTTAGATGACGTTTCGGTTGGGGAGTTGCTTGTGTCTAATGCATCACTAATATCCGATAATGGAGAAATGTAAGCCCCGCAGCTACCAATAGGGAGTTGTGCCTGCTGTTCAGTGGTCAGTTGGTCATAGCTTACCCAGTCAAGGGTTTGTTTAAGATCGGCTAGACCCAAGGGAGAATAGAGCGTGCTGAGCAAGCCTCCTGCGATAAGCGCCATAATATGACGGCGGTTATTTTTCGTACTGCGGAATGGGGTGGTTAGCATGAAAAGTGAATATTTCCGTATTGTGTTGCGGATTATATATAGTTATCCCATTACTTTATTGCCTTAAAACTGGCGATGTTCGTGAGATAACCATGTAAATATGCAATTCTACTGTAAAATTGTGTGTACGTGGTGTTTAGAGCCAAGTAAATATAAAATCATCTAATAATAATGGCTAATAGATATAACACAGATATAAAAATGGAATCATAAATGAAGCAAGTAGAGCCAGCATCAGTAGAGTCGACCTCAGAGCCATTATTAGAGTCGCTGTCGCAATGGATAAATACTCTGACGACAGAGCTAGCAATAAATAGTGGTCTAACGCTTAGTGAGCAAGGTTTGCAGTTAAGCCCCCTTGCCGGTGATGCTGGTTTTCGTCGATATTATCGCGTGAATACATGCCCTGAATCGTTATTGGTCGATGCTCCTCAAGATTCGAGCAAAAGCGAGTCCGCGACTTATTTTGCTGAGCTGTCGAGTATATTGCGCTGTCAACATGTGAACACCCCCGCTATTTATGCATGTGACGGTGTTAACAATCAATTACTCATTGAGAGTTTCGGTAGCACAGATTTATTGGATGTCTTGTCTCCAGATACGGTAGACGGACATTATGCCAATGCGCTGTTTATGTTGCTTAAATTACAACAAGTACCAGCATCAGCATTGAAAGTGCCGACCTATGATGGCCGCTTATTGCGACAAGAAATGGCATTGTTTCCCGAGTGGTTTGTTTCTGAAGTGCTCGGCTATGATTTATCGCCCGAAGAAAGAGTATTGTTTGATGAGTTATGCGATGTTTTGATCGCTCAAGCATTAGAGCAGCCGCAAGTGCTGGTACATAGAGACTATCACTCTCGGAACTTGATGTATCAAGAGTCGGCTGAAATTGGGGTGATTGACTTTCAAGATGCGGTATGGGGGCCGATTACTTATGATTTAGCGTCTTTGCTGCGTGATTGCTATGTGCGTTGGTCACCAAAAGATGTTCAGCGGTGGGCCTTGGCTTATGGAGAAATGGCGCATAATGCCGGTGTGATACCTGCAGTGTCGCCGCAGCAATTTTTGCAATGGTTTGATTTCATGGGCTTGCAGCGTCATATTAAGGTGTTGGGTATTTTTGCACGTCTACACCTACGAGATGGTAAGTCACGTTATCTCAATGACCTTCCTTTAGTGATCCGTTATGTTTTAGAAGTCGCGCAGCAGTATCCACAAACCCAAGGATTTGCTATGTGGTTTGAGAAAAAACTACTGCCAATAGCAATAAAACAACCGTGGTATCGAGATCATACCTGTGCGGGAGATAAATAGCTTATGAAGGCAATGATTTTGGCGGCAGGGCGTGGCGAGCGCATGCGTCCATTAACGGATAGTCTGCCTAAACCGTTATTGGCCGTAGGAGGCAAACCATTAATTGTTTATCATTTGGAGCAGATTTCTACTTTAGGTGTGACCGATGTGGTGATTAATGTGGCTTATCTAGGGGATAAAATTCAGCAGGCATTAGGTGATGGCAGCAGATGGAGCTTGTCGATACATTATTCGGAAGAGCCTTATCCCTTAGAAACCGGCGGTGCACTGTATAAAGCATTACCGCTTTTAGGTGATGAAGCATTTATTTTAGTGAATGGTGATGTGTGGAGCGACATCGATTTCTCTGTCATCGCAAAGTCGATCGTTAATAGTGATGGAAAAAAAGCTTCCGTAGGGCATTTGTTTTTAGTGCAAAACCCCCAGCATAATTTACAGGGCGATTTCTCGCTCGATGATAATGTTGTCACGTTAAAGCATGATGATAAACAGTCCTACACGTTTAGTGGTATGGCACTGATTCATCCTGAGATGATCCGTGATTACCCAAATAAGCGTGAAGTTTTCCCTTTGAAAGAAGTGTTTTTATATTTTATTGAGCAGCGACGATTAACTGCCTCTGTTTATGGTGGTGGTTGGTGTGATGTGGGTACCCCGGAGCGATTACAAGAATTGGATGTGTTGTTAAATAAAAACGTGATTTTGTCACCTTAATCTTTATTGTTATTTTTTTGTCACATTACTGACATATTTTGAAACTACAGTGGCGCCTTCTGCAAAGTTCTTGATTTGGAAGACTATTATGTGGCGCTCACTGCTTGGTAAATATAAAGAAATAGTTGCTGCGATTGCAGTGTTTCTCGTCCTTGATGCAGGTGTTCTCCTGTTGAATTTCTATACTAGTTATCAGATTGCAGACGATGCACGCGCCATGCATTTGGCTAATCGTCAGTCTATGTTGACCCAGCGTATTTTTCACAGTGTCGAACTGATCCATGATGATTTAAGCGCGGGTCGAGATATAGAAAAAAACCAACAAAAATTATCAACAAGTTATAAGCAGTTTGATGAAGTGTTAGACGCATTTATTTATGGGGGGAGCCTGATAGGAGAAGGGCAGGGGCAGGATTCTCTACTTCTGGATGATAGCTATCAAGCACTAAGTGATCAATATCTAACCATGGCTGAAACGCTGTGGCAGCCTTACCGTAATTTGGTAGGCGATTTGGTTTACGCAGACTATTCAGAAACCCTTGAGCGCGATAAGTTAATCGAAAAATCATTGCGTGCTATGGACTACTCAAGAGAAAAAGGTGACGAACTGCTAGCGACGGTCAGTGAGTTTGCCGTGGCAGTAGAAAGTAAAGCGCACCAAAAAACCATTAATCTTAGGGTGGTACAAGGTATTGCTATTGTTCTTGCTGTTATTAACTTCTTCATTATTTTATTTCATTTTTTGAAGCGCTTAAGAACCAGTGACCAAAAAGCAAAGCGATCTCAGGATGAAATGTCAGAAATTATGCGTACTGTCCGTGATGGACTTTTTTTATTAACGCCGCAGTACGAAATTGGCTCTCAATACTCTACGAGTATGAAATATCTTTTTCGTCAAGAAGATTTTTCCAGTGTTGGATTTTTTGACTTGTTAAGTCCGCTAATATCGGATGATGATTTGTTAGTCGCGAAAGATTATGTGGATTCATTGTTTAATCCAAGAGTGAAATCTAGCTTAATGGATGAGCTCAACCCTTTGCAAGAAGTTCGTCTCAATCTGACAAATAAACATGGCTCAAATGATCACTTTTTTTAGTTTACTTTTTCTCGTGTTTTTGAAAAAGAGAAAATTATTCATCTAATGGTCTCGGTTAAAGATATTACTGAAAACGTGGAGTTAAGAAGAAAATTGGCCGTTAGCAATTCGAAAATAAATCAAGAAGCAGAGTCGATTATTTCTTTAATTAATGTGGGTTCCCAATTGCTTGCTGATTTTATCCAGTTGTTAGAAGAAGGCGTTAAGTCGATTAACGAAGAGTTAGAAAAACGAGTATATTCCTCCCCGTCTTTTGTGGCTAAGTTAGATAAAATAAATCGTATTGCTCACGCCTTAAAAGGTGAAGCCTCTATGTTGAACTTGACCATGGTGGAAAAAAACTTACACGCCCTTGAAGATAAGTTAGTCGTGTTAAATGGCAAGAAAAACCTAGAAGGCGATGATTTTCTACCGATTACGGTTGAGCTGACAGCCATAGCAAAGTCTGCTGATTCTATTCGCTTGTTTATGTCACGGTTTTCTGAGATGGGGATGTCTCGCGACGATAGTCATCCTGCACCTATTTCCTCGAAAGTGAAGCCTGAATCGGCTTTGGGCAGGGCGTTAAAGCAGCTGGTTAATAAAATAAGCCGAGATAATAAAAAAACTGTACTACTCGACCTATCCTTGTTTGATGAGTCATTAATTCCTGCGGAAAATCTTAATGTAGTGAAAAATATCATTATTCAGTTGCTGCGTAATGCCATTATTCACGGTTTAGAGAAACCTGCAAAACGTGTTCAAAGGGGCAAGCCTGAACAGGGGGTTATTTCTATTGTTGTAAAAGAGGTGGCAGGTGCAATAACGGTTATTGTAAAAGATGATGGCAGAGGTATAGATTTTCCCTCGATTAAAAAGCATTTGCTTATGCAGCAGGTATATAGCCAAACGCAAGTGGAAAAAATGACTCCGAGAGAATTAGTAAAAGTGATTTTTAAACCAGGTTATTCTACTGCAAAAAAAGTGAATAACCATGCGGGTCGAGGTGTGGGCTTGGATGTAGTGAAAACCTATATAGATAGTATGGGGGCTTCGTTGTCGGTAGGTTGTAAAGCAAAACGTTCTTCTGAGTTTCGCATCACAATACCTTTACAAAATGTCGATGGCCTAGATTCAATAAGAGCGTTCGATCAAGCAGATCAATGTGCATGAAATTTCGGCTTTGCTAAATATAAAGTGGTAAATATAAAGAGCTAAATACAAGGTGTAATGTGAAATTAATGATAGTGGATGACTCTCTTGCGATACGTCGAAAAATAGAGCGTTGTGTTAAAGCTAGTGGTGACGTATCGATATTAACGGCGGTTAATGGCCGTGATGCCATAACCTTATTCAAAACAGAAAGGCCTGATATGGTGACAATGGACTTAACGATGCCTGAATTGGGTGGTGTTGAATGTATAAAGATGCTGACAGACCTTAATCCCAGTGTGCATATATTGGTCATATCGGCTTTGTCTGATAAAGCGACAGCGCTCACGGCGATTAAAAACGGTGCCGAAGGTTTTTTGAAAAAGCCTTTTACGGACGCCGCTCTGAATATTGCACTGACTGAATTATTGGATACGGAACTTACACCATGATGACTGAAAACGAAGTGCAGGTATTTATCGACGGAATTAAACATTATTTTATGTCGGTATCTGACAGTAAGGCTGAAGTAGGTACTCCGTATTTGATCGACGCTAAGGATTCCCCGGTTAGTGATTATATGGGAGTTATTGAGGTGAGCGGTGTTCGCAAAGGTAAGGTGTATGTGTTGGCTGCACGTGCCATGTTGCGCCACTTGTTGATGAGTTTGGGCGAAAACTATGTCACACCAGAGCTTATTGTAGATATTGTTGGTGAAGTAGCCAATACCATTTCCGGTAACGTGAGGGAGCAATTTGGTTCCCAGTTTGTTATTTCAGTTCCCACCATTAAAGAGGGAGGGGTGGGAGTTATTAAAGAAACCGAGCAAGCTTTTAGTGTGCCTTTTCGTTGGAAATCGTATACGGGGCATTTAGTGGTATGTTTGCAATAACTGGCTAGCTATAAGCGTAGGTAAGATGACGCGAGTCGGGAGCGCCTTATTGTGTCTGCTCTGCTAAATCGTCGTTAGACATTTCATTCATAATCCACTCTTTAAAGGCTTTCATCGCAAACGTCATTTTACGGTTTTTTTGGTAAACAAGATAAAAGGCTTTTTCTAATTTCAAGCGAATGTCTATGGGTATCACTAGCTCGCCTTTACGAATGCTTTCGCTGGCTAAGTTAATGTCGGCTAAGGCAATGCCCACGCCTTCTGCAGCGGCTTTTACCGCTAATGAACTACTAGAGAAAGAAATGGGATATTTGCGTATTTTATATTCTGCACCGGCTAGATTAAACCACGATTCCCACTCTTCTTTACGTTGTTTTACAAAAAATAATTTGTGATTTAATAGGTCATCAGGGCTTTCGATGGGTTGTTTTGCCAATAATGTGGGGCTGCAGACAGGTACGCGTTCGGAATGTTTTAAATACGAGCATTCCACATTAGGCCAGTCACCGTGACCAAAGTAGACGGCGATATCAATATCTGAGCGAGGAAAATCAATTAATGCCACGCTCGCATTGATGTCTAGCTGAATGTCTGGGTTTTGTTCGTAGAACTTATCAATTCTTGGTAGTAGCCAATAGTTAAGAAAGGCGGGTGTCATACTAATACTGAGTTCGCCTGTATCGTGAGAAGCAATTAAGTCTTGAGTGCCCTTATCAATTTCTTTCAGCGCTCGCTGAATAAACTTAGTGTAGCGTTTGCCGGCAGCGGTTATTTCAATTTGTCGTTTTTTGCGCTCAAATAGTTGGACGCCTAAAAAGCTCTCAAGCGACTTGATTTGATGGCTAATAGCCGACGGCGTGACATAAAGCTCTTCTGCAGCTTGATAAAAGCTGCCGTTACGTGCGGCGGACTCAAAGCTTAATAACGCATTTAAAGGGGGTAAACGTTTGATTAGGGTATTCTCTTTTGGTGAGTTTTTTTCATGATTTCAGTGAAAAAGCTTCGTTTGTTTTTTGATCGATAGGTAATTATATTGCGCACCTGTCGAAGAGTTATTATTCAATCATTGTAACAGAATTGAAAACCGGAACATTTGCAATATTATCCGCGCTTCTTGCATTTATCTATGAATTTTGATGGCTTTTAGGCGATTTTTCCCCTTTTTTTATTGTTTTTTCAGGTAAAAGTATTGGCTGCGCTCTTATCTTTTTCTCCTTTAAAGCCTTTTTTGACCGTTGCTGCCTCTTGGTAGCGACGGTTTTTTTTATCCCCTTTATTTTTTCACGCTCGACATCGTTGTTGATTCTTGTCTGTTGATTTTGTTCTTTGTGATACGCGTTGCTAGCTTCTATCGTAATAGTGATTGTTGTCATACAATCTCGTCAGTGTAATTCATAATAGCGTTGGTCTATGATGTGTAGAATTCGACCGCGCAATCCCCCAGCTCAACTAAATGACAGGTAATAAAAATGGATCCTTTAACTCAGGGCGTAATCGCTACCGTGGCAGTGCAGCAAGTAGCTAAGCCCCGTGTCATTGTTCTTGCTAGCTTATTAGGTGGCTTATCAGGTATGGCGCCAGACCTGGATATATTGATTGGCTCGAATTCTGATCCATTGATCGCATTGGAATATCATCGTCACTTTACCCATTCTTTGCTCTTTATCCCTATTGGCGGGCTTATTTGTGCGCTCTTTTTTTCGCTGATTTTCCGACCTTGGATCAGGCATGCAGAGTTGAGTTTTAAGCAGGTGCTGTTATTTTGCACCATAGGCTTGGCTACCCACGGTTTGCTGGATGGGTTAACGACTTATGGTACTCAGCTATTATGGCCATTTAGCAATATGCGGGTAGCTTGGAATACCATTTCCATTATCGATCCTCTGTTTACACTGCCGTTGTTGAGCTTGGTTATTTTGGCGATGGTAAAGCGACGATATCCAGTACTGTGTAAGCGACTCGTAGTGAGTGCTCTGGCTTGGGTAATTATTTATTCTTCCTTGGGTTTTTTACAGCGGGAGCGTGCAGAAGCTGCTGGCTGGAAAGTGGCGGCGGAAAGAGGCCATCAGCCCAGTCGTCTAGAAGCTAAACCCAGTTTTGCAAATATTATTGTGTGGAAAGTGGTGTATCAAGTAGACGATCGTTTTTATGTAGATGCCATTCGTGTGGGTTTTGGTGATAGCCAGTTGTACGGGGGTAACTCGGTAGCTGTTTTGAATGTGCAGCGCGATTTTCCGTGGTTAGAAAGTCGCTCTCAACAAGCGAAAGATATAGAGCGATTTCGTTGGTTTTCGAATGACTATTTAGCCGTGTCACCTCGTTACCCCGATCGTATTATTGATATGCGTTACTCTCTTATTCCCAATCAAATAAAAGGCCTATGGGGAATAGAGTTGGATACTAAGGCGAACAGTGAGGCACATATTCGCTATGTCAGCGATCACGAACGTAATGGCAGTACGTTTAGTTTGCTGTGGAAAATGATACGCGGTGAAGCGTTAACGTTATCAAAAGAGCCGCCAAAATAACGCCGAGGCCATTGGCCACCATATCCCAGCCAGAGAGCATTCGACCAGTAAGTGGTTGGATGAATTCAATCAATACACTGTATGCGAAGACAAGCAGAGCATTGATGAGAAAGGCAGAGCGTGAAGGGCTTAGTCGCCAAGCGAAAAAAGTAAAAAGAGCGTAAGTCAAACAGTGCGCGACTTTGTCGTTATAGGGAATGTTTTGTACATCCACCGTTGGCTTTAATGACAATACAGTGACCGCGAGTGCATAGATAATCAACAAACTGTAATTTAGCAGCGTGTTGTGCCGCTGATAATGAAGAAGTTTATTAAGCTGGTGCTTTGGTGGACTCATAAATCGCTACTCCTAGAATAATACTGCCGCCGATGGCCGTATACACACTGACACTTTCGTTTAATATTAACCACGCAAAAAAACTACCGAGGACAGGCTGTAAGCAGCTCACCATTGCGACGGTTTTTGCGGCAAAGAGTTTGTAGCTTTTGACGAGTAGGGTGTGAGCTATTGCTGTGGTGAGCACGCCTAGAATGACGACGTAAAACCATTGCGTATTATTTAATTGGCTTAGCGCCTGAGTATCAATAAATAAAAATAGCATGATCGTAATCAGTATCATTTGATGCAACATTAAGGTGTCACTTTTTACGTGTGAGCAGCAATATTTTTGTAAGGTATTCCTGAATGCGAAAAAAGCAGCGGATAAAATGCCGGATACTACACCAATAATAATATTAAATGATTGTGTGTTGTCGTTATTGGAAAATATGCTGTCTAGGTGATCGCTAACAATAATGCATAAGCCCGCTAGAACTAAAACCGCTAATGCGATATCTAATAGTTGTATTTTTTTTCGTGTAAAAAAAGGCTCAATTAATATAGTGATAATCGGATAGGTATATAACGATAACATGCCTATGGCGACCGAAGCAGATTGCATCGCATAGAAAAATGTCACCCAATGCAAACCTAATAATATACCGATGCCGTAGACGATAAATACCGATTTGACGTTAGGTAGTTTGATGGTGCCCCGGGTAAAAATAATAAATAGTACAAGTGTGATGCCCGCAAAAATACTACGAATGTGTGTGAGCGTCGTTGCGTCGATAGGTAGCCCGTTGGAGAATAATCCGTTTAACCCTAATAAAAAAATAGATGTGTAGAGTGTTAGGTGGGCGGTAGAAATTTTCATGATATGTTAGTTTTCAATTTTTTTTAGTAATTTTTTTATGGCTTCCGTCGCTGCGATAAATGCAAATGTGCCGGTGACCATTGTCGCAGCTCCAAATCCTTGGCTGCAATCCAGTCGCGCATCTTCTGTCATATAGGCTTTTGTATTGCAGGTTTCCCCCGTGTCGTCAGGGTAGGTCATTTGTTCTATAGAATAAACGGCAGTAATCGCGAAGCGTTGTTTTGGGTTTCGGCTGAACCGATGTAAACGGCGCAGATTGTTTCTCACTTTGGAAAGTAGAGGGTCGTTTTTAGTCTTGCTCAAATCGCTAGACACTATTTTTTGCGGGTCTTGTTTCCCTCCGGCAGAACCAATGGTGATAATAGGGATTTTTTTCCACTTACAAGAATTAATGAGTTTGGTTTTGACCATCACGGCATCAATCGCATCAATCACTAGATGATAATGGCTGTTGATATACTCTTCTAAATTGTCACCGTCGATAAAGTCATGAATAGTGTGTACACGCAACCGAGGATTGATCTCACGTAGGCGATCAGCCATGACATCAACTTTCGATTGGCCTATCACTGTTTGCGTGGCGTGAATCTGGCGGTTGGTATTCGATACACAAATATCGTCTAAATCCATTAAGGTAATGTTGCCCACGGCCGATCGAGCTAGCGCCTCTGCTGCCCAAGAGCCTACACCACCAATACCTATAATTAATACATGGCTTTGCTGTAGTTTGGCGACTGCTTGAGTACCATATAAGCGAATAATGCCGTTGAAGCGAGCTTGAGTGTCATCGTCGATAGGTGTTGTCATAAGGTGTTGTAATAGGCTGTGATAATGATTTGTCTGGATAGTCTATGTGAACAATGTGAGCGGTGTGAGGAGAATACTCGAATCAAACAGAAAAAGCCTTAATTTTTGCTGTCAATGTAGAGTCTATGAACGCAAAAAGCGAGGCATTTAGCCTCGCTTTTCTTGTGCTAAGATATCAGCGTATGTACTAAGGTGGTTTAGTTATAGTGCGTTACGACGATAAGGACGGTAAGACGGACGCCAGAAATTACGGTCAATCGCTTTGCCAATTGCTTCATCGCTTACTTCAGGTGTCACACCATCAACAATGGCTTGCTTGTAAACCATCTTAGCAATGTATTTGCTCACATCACGAATATCATTCAAGTCTGGTAATAATTCTGTAGAGCCTGAATTGTGTACAGCTGAATATTCTGCCAGTGCATAGCTCGATGCCATTAGCATGTTGTCGGTGACACGAGTCGCTCTGCTGGCCACTACACCTAAGCCAACACCGGGGAAAATGTAGCTATTGTTACATTGTGATATCGCATAGGTTTTGCCATTTAGCTCGACAGGATCAAAAGGGCTGCCAGTAGCAACAATAGCGTTACCATTGGTCCATTTTAGAATGTCTTCGGGCACCGCTTCAACTTTTGATGTTGGGTTAGATAGTGGTAAGACAATCGGTTTCGGCGTGTTGTCTTGCATCTGCTCAATGATTTCTTTGGTGAATAAACCTGCTACCGTAGATACGCCGACAATCACGGTAGACTGAGAGTTTTCAACCGTTTCTGCAAGGGTGGCGGTATCGCCACTGACATTCCATTCGGTGAGTCGCTCGTCTGACTGGCAAAGACGTAGTTGGAAATCTTTTAGGCCGCTCATGCTGCCAATAACAAGACCTCGGCTGTTAATCATAAAGATGCGCTTACGAGCTTGTTTGTCTGTCAAACCCTCAGAAACCATCTGTGCGACAATTTGCTCTGCGATACCACAGCCAGCAGATCCTGCTCCACAAAATGTCACTATTTGATCTTTTAACTGTTCGCCTTTTGCTTTACAGGCCGCGAGTAAGGTGCCCACTGTTACGGCTGCGGTGCCTTGAATGTCATCGTTAAAGCTACAGGCTTGATCACGGTAACGATCAAGTAAACGGTTGGCATTGTGCCCAGCAAAATCTTCGAACTGAATAAGGGCATGAGGCCAGCGGCTTTGAACGGCTTGCATAAACTGCTCAACAAAGTCGTCGTATTCTTGACCCGTGATACGAGGATGTTTAGCGCCCATATACATAGGATCGTCTATTAATGCTTGGTTGTTGGTTCCCACATCTAGTGTAATAGGTAGCGTATATGCTGGGCTGATACCACCACAAGCAGAGTACAGCGCGAGTTTACCAATAGGGATGCCCATGCCGCCGATCCCTAAATCCCCTAAACCTAAAATGCGCTCGCCATCGGTGACGACAATGACTTTAATGTTGCGCTTGGTGGCATTTTGTAACATGTCATCAATCGTGTCGCGATCGTTGTATGAGATAAATAGACCACGGTGACGGCGATAAATACGAGAAAATTGCTGGCATGCCTCGCCCACTGTTGGGGTGTATATAAGTGGCATAATCTCATTGAGGTTTTCTGTGATTAGGCGGTAATACAGTGTTTCGTTGGTATCTTGAATGTTGCGAAGATAGATGTGCTTATCAATATTGGTAGTGAAGGATGTTAATTGCTCATAAGCGCGTGCGGTTTGCTCTTCAATTGTTTCGGTAATATCAGGTAATAAACCGCTAAGATTAAAATGCTCGCGTTCTTTTTTAGTAAATGCGCTGCCCTTATTCAGTAAAGGCGTTTCTAATAACATGGGGCCGGCGTATTGGATATAGAGGGGTTTCTTTTTCATAGGAGCTGCATCTTCTCGTGTTATTGAATCAATATTGCGTAGGATAAAAGTAACAGGGTTAGTTTGGAAGTAATGTCCAAAGCTATGGTCAGCACAGATACTTTTTGTCTGCGAATAGTATAGGCTATTAATAAGGACTATTTTTTACAGTCGGTATCGAGGATAGTGACCGGGCTGATTCGCTAAATAAATGTGCGAAGCGGCAATCAATGCCTCTGTAACAAGTACTCTTGTAATAATAGCGGTAGCTGACTGTTGCCCATTCATTCAGGCGATATGGAAATATGCTTGCGCAGAATGATGGTGCAGGAATTTCCGTGAACATTGAATGAAGTGTGCTTCTTCATAGGCAAGCTATCCGTTGGATGGCTGATAATGTTCCAGCTAACGAAAATGTCAGGGCGATGATCATACGTTATTTTGGTCTTTTTTTAAATAAGAATAATTCATCAGTCCAGTGGTATTTTAGGTTTGCGATATCGTAGCGCATATAATCTACTGATGAGATCTGCCTTTTTAGTGTTATCTATTGCGGTCAGCGCTGAAAAGCCTCGGTTCTTTATGTGTATCTTTATGTGTATCTCTGATATTTAATACGGTCTATGAACTATCCTTGTTTAAATAGCTCTACTGTATGTAGATCAGTTTACATAGCGTCACTCACTTTACTCACTTTACTGTGCCCGTTTAATTAATACGACTACCTCATAGGGAGCTCCATGAAGCGTTTATCATCCCCTTTTACCGATTCAAAAAATAAGCTTAGCGAGAATGACGTTACCGATGAGCGTTTGTTTCGTCAGCGACGCGATTTTATTAAACATAGTATGGCTCTCTCTCTAGCCGCTTATTTGCCCTCATTGGCTTGGTCCTCTGCGGCGACATTGCAAGATAAATTCTCTCGTTTAACTACAGCGGATAAGCAATGGGCAGGTGATCCTGAACTTAAGCCCCATAGTTTAAAAGATATCACTAGTTACAATAACTATTATGAACTGGGTTATGGTAAAGGCGATCCTAAACGCAATGCGGCAGCGTTAATAACAGATCCGTGGCAGGTAGAAATCGCCGGTGAGTGTGCTAAACCGGGTGTTTATACTTTAGCGGATATTCTTAAACCTCATGATTACGAAGAGCGTATTTATCGCTTTCGTTGTGTAGAAGCGTGGTCGATGGTCATTCCTTGGGTGGGATTTCCCTTGGGAGATTTACTCAAGCGATTTGAGCCAAATAGTCGGGCAAAGTATGTCGCCTTTGAGACCATTTACGATAAAGAAAACCCTTTGCCAGGTCAGAATCGACAAGTGTTAGAGTGGCCTTATCGGGAAGGTTTGCGTATGGATGAAGCGATGCATCCGCTCACCATGATAGCGACCGGTATCTACGGCCAACCGCTGCCTAATCAAAATGGCGCACCGTTGCGCTTAGTGGTTCCGTGGAAATACGGTTTTAAAAGTATTAAATCCATCGTTAAAATTCGTTTTAGCGAAACCGAGCCCGAGACCAGCTGGAATATGTCGGGGCCTAATGAATACGGTTTTTATTCAAATGTGAATCCCAATGTGAGTCACCCTCGTTGGAGTCAACGTAAAGAGCGTGTGATTGGTCAGTTGTTTAAGCAAAAAACGCAGCTTTTTAATGGCTATGCAGACGAAGTGGCTGGCCTTTATAGCGGTATGGATCTAAAACGTTTTTTTTAACGTGTCGAGAATTAGCGAAAAAGTATGATTTTTCCCAATAAAATTGCCATTATAAAATGGCTGCTAGTTTTGCTTTGTATCAGCCATTTTGTGTGTTTGGCCTTGGGCACTGTCTATGGGTGGTTAGGTGCTAATCCGGTAGAGACGTTAACGCATGTGACCGGTGAATGGGGCTTGCGCTTGCTATGGGTCAGTTTGGCTATTACGCCTTTGCGCCGTTTGTTTCGTTGGAATGTGTTACAAAATTTTCGCCGTCTATTGGGAGTGTGCAGCTTTGTTTATATTACTGCCCACCTGAGTATTTTTTTGGTGTTTGATCATTTTTTTGATTGGCTTTCTATTATCGATGATATCGTTGAGCGACCTTATATCACCGTTGGTTTTGCGGCTTATATTTTAATGGTGCCACTGGCAATGACGTCTCTTAACTATTGGCAGAAAAAAATGGGCAAAACTTGGTTTACGCTTCATCGAGCTGTTTATGTGGTTGGAGTTTTAGCTGTGGTGCATTATTGGTGGTTAGTCAAAGCTGATGTGTTAGAGCCACTGGTATATGCGATAATTCTATTGATATTGCTGAGTGTTAGAGTCTTTTTTGTTTGGCAGAAAAAAATAAAGCAGCGAATGAGGTCGAGTTAAGCTAGTATCGAGTTAAGTTATTTGTAGTGGTATTTATAGTGATATTTATAGTTGGTATAAACATATGACCTATCAACAGTTGGATGCTGATCCATTCGAGCGCTTTTGTTTAGTGCTTTCTCAAATTCCTGAAGGGCGTGTGTGTAGCTATGGTAGGCTGGCGATATTAGCAGAGCTTGGCGGCCCTCGGCATAGTTGCCAATTGCTAAAGCGTTTACCCAAAGGCTCGGCGTTGCCTTGGTTTCGTATTGTGAATTCTCAAGGTAAGCTAGCCGACTTTTCCGGCGCCGCTGTTCAGCGCCAGCAGTTGGAAGATGAAGGCATTATATTTACGGCAGCGGGACGTATTCCTAAAAAATATTTCTTGTAAGGCTGGCTCCCGTATCGCTCATTCTAATATAAAATTTTTTAATGAGATAAGATTGATGAATCATCTTTGCTTTCTATCGTCTGTCTGTGCCTATGAGTAAGCCTGTTATCTCTCCTACTATTATCTCTCCGATAAGTGCCGCACGACGGTTGCAGGTGCAGCACGAAGTGCAACGTTACCTCTCGATGGGGGAGTTGTTGTATCAGTGTTCCATGCCAGCTATTCCGGTGTTGTTTGATTTGAAAGGTAAAACCGCAGGCATGTATCGAGTGAAATCATTACCCACATCCCGCAACGGGTTTTTCTCAAAAAACAACGTCGTTCAAGAGCGCGTCATTCGTTTTAACCCATGGTTGTTTGCTAAATATCCTGAAGACAGTTGGGGTAATACGATTGCCCATGAGGTTGCTCATTACATGACCGATTGTTTGTATGGGATTAAAGCTATTCGCCCGCATGGTAAGGAGTGGGTCGATGTCATGCGGCGTTTGGGAGCCGAGCCTATTGTGAGAGCCAATTATGATTTGTCGGGCATTCCTACAAGGCGCATGGCGAAATACACCTACCGATGCGCTTGTCGAGAAGTGAGCCTAACGGCTTACAGGCATAAAAAAGTGCAAAATGGCCTTCAGCGATACCGCTGCCGAGACTGCGCGTCAGAGTTGTCATGGGTGGACGGGTGCTAAGTCCGTATTAAATGGTAGTTGATAAAATAACGATGATGGGTGATTGTTCTTGAACTCTCCAAACGACTCTAATACTCTTAGAGTCATTATTTCGTGAAGCTTTTCTAGTTCAAAAGTTTGTTGGTTGGTACAGCATTACTTTTTGAAAAAAGACTCTCTTTAGCGCAAGCGCCTTCTCTCCTATCATTTAAAAGGAAATCGTTTTGGTTAAATATGCATTTGTCATGACCTGTGGTCTTATTATTGGCGCACTCGCGATCGAATATAAAGATGACTACATAAAAGATATCCCTTTGCCTGTTGCGACTCTCCCAGATGGTGCCGTTTACGAAGGTGAATTGCGTAAAGGCTTGTTGTCCGGTTCCGGACGTCTGGTGTGGCCTAGTGAAGAATATTACGAAGGTGAATTTAAGGAGGGTTTGTTTCATGGTAAGGGGTTGTTGCACACGCAGACCTATTTTTATGAAGGGGTTTTTGTCGCTGGTGACATGAGTGGAGAGGGAGCCTTTAGCTATCGTAATGGAGACAAGTACGAAGGTGATGTACAGGACGGTTTGCCGCAGGGGCAAGGTGTGTATACCTCAGCGGATGGAGAGATTTACAGCGGCGAGTTTGAAGCGGGTCAATATCATGGGCAAGGTGAATTATTAATGCCTAATGGCAGTCGTTACGAAGGTGGGTTTAAGCAAGATCTATTTCACGGCGAAGGTGTGTACACGCAAATGCGAGTGGCTGGAGAAAGCGATGATAAAAGTGATATAAAAAGCCAGACAGAAAAAAGCGCCAAAGAGGAAGCAGGAGAAGGGATTGTTGTACAGCAATATACAGGCGTTTTTATTGATAATGAGATGACCGGAGTTGGTACGTGGGTTAGCGGCGATGCAAGTTATAAAGGCGACTTTGTTGGTTATCGCTTTGACGGTAAAGGTATTTATCGCGAAGGGAGCGAAACCTATGAAGGTGAATTTGCAGATGGCCTTTATCATGGAAAAGGTACTTATACCGATGAAGACGGTGAGCGCTACGAAGGAGAATTCTTAGCGGGTCGATATCATGGTGTGGGTGTATTGACGATGGAAAATGGTGATGTCTATAAAGGTGCGTTTAGCTATGGTAGTAAAGATGGCAAAGGCCAGATAGATTATGCTGAGCCATTAGACGGTATAGCAACAGTAAAAGGTGTGTGGGAGCGAGGGAAGCTCATAGAAGCTGACGATGCACGTTTAGCTGTACTCCCTGCGGCTATTGCTGAGCATGCGTTATACCATCAGGCGGCGCAGTTACAAGAAGCGCTAGATGGCGTGATCGTAGAGAACCCCGAACGCATAGATATGTACTTTGTGGGTGTGGGAGGCGATGGAACACAAGGGGTTTTTAGGCGTGAAGTTGGCGCAGTAAAACAATGGTTTGATGAGCAGTATGGCACGAATCAGCGATCTATTAATTTAATTAATAGTCGTTTTGAACATGAAAAATATTTGATGGCAACAGTCACCAGTATTGAACAAGTATTGCAGTCGGTCTCTGCTAAAATGGATAAAGAGAATGATATTTTATTCGTTTATCTATCGAGTCATGGCTCTTCTGACTTTCGGTTTTATCTAGCGCAACCGGGTTTGTCTCTCGCTTCTTTATCAGCGGAAGCGTTAGGGGATATGTTGGCAGCTTTGCCGGTTCGCCATAAAGTTGTTGTGATTTCTGCGTGTTATTCTGGCGGCTTTGTAAAACCTTTGAAAGATGAATACGTGATGGTGATTACTGCTGCATCAGAAGATAAAACCTCTTTCGGTTGTAGCGACCGCTCTACAATGACTTATTTTGGTGAGGCTTTCTTTAAAGATGCTTTATTTAATAACGATGCCCCCTCGACTTCTTTTGTTGCTGCGTTTGACCGTGCTCGTGAAATTATTAAAGGTCGAGAAGCGGAGCAAGCATTAGAGAACTCTAATCCACTAATATTTAAACCTAAGGCTATTGTGAAAAAACTACAAGAGTGGCGAGAACAGGGTAAAAAGGCGCAAGTTACAGCCGCTGAGATAGATCGTTAATGGCGCAGTTAGAGTGGTATGCCTATGCTTTTATAGGCTTGTTGTTTGTGTGGAGCGGTATTGTTCGTTCAGGTTTCGGTTTTGGCGGTGCAGTGTTTGCGCTACCGTTTTTACTGCTGATTGATAACCAGCCTTTGGTTTATCTGCCCATTATTGCTGTTCATTTATTAATTTTTTCATCGTTAACCGTTTATCAAAATCAAAAGAAGAAAAAGCATTTAGCTAATGCTAGTGAGTTAGCTTTAGCGCCTAGCGTAGATTGGGTGTATCTTAAAAAAGCCTTGGCGATCATGATCGTGCCTAAAATGATAGGTGTCTTTGGTTTGTTAACACTCTCGCCTAAAGTGATGAGTGTTATTATTTTTTCTATTATTACCGTTTATGCTTTTTCCTATATTTTGAATAAGCCCTTTCAGAGTAATAATAAAATATTAGATGTGATCTTTCTCATGTTAGGCGGATATATCAGTGGCACATCGCTTATTGGTGCGCCATTAATTGTTGCTGTTTTTGTTAAAAATGTTAGCAAAGAACAGTTGCGTGATAGCTTGTTTGTTTTGTGGTTTATTTTAGTCACGATTAAAATGACGTCGTTTATATATTATGGGGTGAATCTGCAATTGATTCATCACCTATGGCTACTACCTTGTGCGGCGGTAGGGCATATGATTGGCCTACGTTTACATGATTACCTATTAACAACCGATAACATAAAGTTTTATAGAATATTCGGCTGTGTATTATTGCTGACGAGTATTGGTGGCATAATGAAGGAGTGGTTGTGAGAAAAATGTTAGAAGTGTGCTCCTGCTAGAATAAGCTATCTTTTTATTTTGGCATTCTCTACTTCTATACCTTGTACATTAGTGACTAAGAAGCTACGTATGCGTCTGGATAGTTGATTTTCTTTCCAGCTAGTTTCGTAAGATAGATTAGACAGCTTAAGTTGCTTGTGTATGATTACCTTCTGTTTTTTGGCTAATGCTTTACGTTTCTTTGCATCTTTAATGTTGCGAATGTCAGTGTCCATGTAAATATCTAGAATAGGTATTTCAGGATCAAAAAACCAATCTGTGTAGACTTCCTTTTTTTTTGGTAAAGTGTTTTTAGCGTTAAATATAATGGAACCCCTAATGGGCTTCTCAATTCTTTTCTTTAGTCTTTTATCATCAATAACCGGGATAATACTTTTCATTAATTTATGGCTGCGAATGGCGCCAACGCCATTGCCCATTAGGACGATGTTGAATTGTCCTTTGTCATGTAAGAACTTGAGTGCGGCAGTGAGTCGATTCTCTGCAATGGCTTCAATTTCTTGATGGGTACGAGTTGTTTTTTTTTCAGCTAACGCTTCGTTTGTAGGTGGTTTGTTTGTAGATAGTTCAACAGGTGGAGTTTTTTCTTCTGCTTTTTGTTCGCTTGCTGTCGACTCTTCATCTCCGCTCTCGTTATCACTGTTGTTATCAATGTCTCGACTTTTTTTAGGCGGTATGGTTTTTACTAATAGCGTCCTTTCTGGAACCCCTTCGTAGGCAGGGTTTGGCAAATGGATCGCCAGTGTAGCCCATCCATACTCTGGCAAAGAGTCATGCAGTGGTTGGGTAGTTCTTGGCCATGAGGGGTGTTCGCCTTCTGCATGTAATATTAACAGTGCTCCCTGTGCGTTTCCTGATCTGTCCTCATGCCAAATAGTTAAAAACTCTTCTTCTCCATCGGACAGCCAGGTAGGTACGCCATTTGTTAAATTATCTTCGAGTAATTGCATTTTTCTTTTTTGGTTTAATGCGATGCTAGTGCGTGGCAGTTTGCTAGATAGCCGAATAGGCGCTTTTTTTTCTTTTATCGAGGGCTCGCCATCAGTATCTCCCTGCTGTGATTCTTCGCTGTCTTTAGCGGATGCTGCGTTGTTTGCATCCTGAGCCCATGAGCTGGCTGGGAGAAACATACTGGTTAGCAGTAGTAGGTAAATGATGCTGAGTATTTTATTCATATATACAGTGTAGACCAGGTATACAGCTGAACCACTCTAAAATGACCTAGTGAAAACGGATGCTTGTCTATTTGTCTTCGTTGCTTATTTTGACCGTAGTCCCTCTATCGCCTGAAAAATGCGTTTTCAGGTCAACATATTTCGTTTTTCTTGACGCCATTTTAGGATGGTTCAGCTCTAGCGCATGGTTTGTCATAAACTTATGAATTACAATGAGGATCTTTATAGAGAGTTGGCGATAGATATGGATGTATTTCCAATATTTGCTCTACGGTTTACCTCAATACATAAAATGATAGTAAAAGGTTTTATATGCAAAAAAATATGATCGCTCCGTCCATTCTGTCAGCCAACTTCGCCTGTTTAGGAGAGGAGGTCGATAACGTTTTGGCCGCAGGCGCTGATATTGTGCATTTTGATGTGATGGATAATCATTATGTACCCAATTTAACCATTGGGCCAATGGTGTGCAGTGCCTTACGTAAGCATGGTGTTACTGCACCGATTGATGTGCATTTAATGGTCGATCCCGTCGATGACTTGATTAGCATGTTTGCCGATGCCGGTGCGAGCTATATCACTTTTCATCCAGACGCCTCTCGCCATATTGATCGCTCTTTGCAGTTGATTAAACAAAAAGGTTGTAAGGCGGGCTTAGTGTTAAATCCAGCGGTGCCGATAGATGGGATACGCCATGTGTTGCCTCAGCTAGATATGTTGCTATTGATGTCGGTGAACCCCGGTTTTGGTGGACAAAAATTTATTCCTTACACCTTAGATAAGCTGCGCGAAGCGCGAGTGGCGATTGATGCGCTAGGTTTGGATACACGCCTCGAAATAGACGGCGGTGTGACAGTCAGTAATATTGCGGAAATTGCCGCAGCCGGTGCAGATACATTTGTTGCAGGTTCAGCTATTTTCGGCTCAGAAGACTATCAGCAAACTATTACGGCGATGCGAGAGCAGCTTGATAGCGTACGTAATACTTAACTTAACCATTCGTAGATGTTAACTCATCGTTTTTGACATAATAGTGTTTGCCCCATGAATATTGAACAATTTTCACAGTTAGCCGCTGAAGGTTTCAATCGTATCCCTGTGATGCGAGAATTTTTGGCAGACGTAGAAACGCCTCTGTCGGCCTATATCAAATTAGCGAGAGGGAAGTACTCTTACCTATTTGAGTCGGTGCAGGGTGGTGAAAAATGGGGCCGTTATTCCATTATCGGTTTGCCTTGTCGGACTATTTTAAAAGCTAATGGCGATACCATCACCGTTGAGGTTGACGGCGACGTGACAGAAACCCACCAGGTTGAGGATGCTTTAGCGTTTGTTGAATCTTTTAAGGCGCGTTACCGCGCACCTGAGTTACCTAATTTACCTCGTTTTCATGGTGGCTTGGTAGGCTACTTTGCCTACGATTGTGTGCGTTATGTAGAGCCTAAATTAAAAGCCGGTGTGAATAAAGATGTGATGGGGCATCCTGATATTTTGCTGATGGTTTCAGATGAAATTCTTATTTTTGATAACCTATCCGGTACGCTCAACTTCGTCATTATGGCAAATCCCGAAATTGATCAAGCCTTCGCGAAAGCAGAGCAACGCTTAACTGAATTTGGGCAGCAACTGCAGCAGCCAATCGCTTCACTACCGCAAGTGAATTTACATGCGGAAGAAAGAGCGGAGCAGTTATTTACTTCTCATACTGGCGAATCTGCTTTTGAAAATTCTGTCGATACCATCAAAGAATATGTGTTGGATGGCGATACTATGCAGGTAGTGGTGTCCCAGCGTCTATCAATGGACTTTGATGCAGAACCCATCAATCTATATCGTGCTTTACGCAGTATTAACCCTTCTCCTTATCTTTATTTTGTCGATCTAGGTGATCATCAGGTTGTTGGCTCTAGCCCAGAAATATTGGCGCGTTTAGAGGATGATGAAGTCACAGTACGCCCAATAGCCGGTACGCGTCGTCGTGGCTATAGCGATGCAGAAGATCTTGCCTTAGAACAAGAGTTATTAGCCGACCCTAAAGAAATTGCAGAGCATTTAATGCTGATTGACTTAGGGCGAAACGATGTGGGACGCGTGGCTAAAACCGGCACGGTTACTTTATCTGAAAAAATGATTGTAGAGCGTTATTCTCACGTTATGCATATTACATCCAATGTGACTGGCCAATTAAAAGACGGCTTAACAGCAATGGATGTCTTGCGCGCTTCTTTACCTGCGGGAACTTTATCCGGCGCACCTAAAATTAGGGCGATGGAAATCATTGATGAGCTAGAAACCGAAAAACGCGGTATTTATGGCGGTGCAGTAGGATATCTTGCATGGAACGGTAATATGGATACCGCGATAGCTATCCGTACCGCAGTGATCAAAAATGGTAAGGTATATGTGCAGGCTGGCGCGGGTGTTGTAGCTGACTCGATTCCTGCTTTAGAGTGGAAAGAAACCATGAATAAGGCTCGCGCACTATTTCGTGCGGTTGATAAAGTGCTTTAAAAAAATAACCTAAAGGAAATACCTATGTGGTCGTCATTCATTCGATACTTAGAGCGTTCGCCAGTGACGGTGTTATGCATTATGACCGTCAGCTTTTTAGGCTTCGGTTATTTTTCAATTAATTTATTTTTATTGTTTAAAGCCAATATCGATTTGATCAACCAGTTTGGTGTGATGGCAATAAAAGAAGGGGCAGCGCTACAACTATTAATGCTATTACTGAATGCGTTTGTGAGTGTGTTGTTTTATGCCGTTTGGAAAGTGGGCGAACGCTTGTTGGTGGATTGGACTGTGAAATCTACATCCTCTTAGCCAGTGAGCGATTAGCTTATTGATATAAAGAATAATGATAGGAAATAGCTAGCAATAGCTAGAAATAGGTAGTTGTATGTTACTAATGGTCGATAATTACGATTCATTCACTTATAACGTTGTGCAATACTTTGGTGAGTTAAAAGCCAATGTAAAAGTGGTACGTAACGATGAAGTGTCTGTTGAGGCGATAGCCAAGGATAATCCAGAATATGTGGTGATCTCCCCGGGGCCTTGTACGCCGAGTAAGGCGGGTATCTCGATGTCGGCAGTCGATTATTTTTCCGGTAAAGTCCCCGTGTTAGGTATTTGCTTAGGTCATCAAAGTATTGGCGAAGTGTTTGGTGGTAAAACGGTACGAGCATCTAAGGTTATGCACGGTAAAGTATCTCCGGTGTATCACAATAATACGGGTGTTTTTTCTGGTCTGCCCAGTCCTTTTAATGCCACGCGTTACCACTCATTGGTGATTGATAAAGATACCCTGCCTGCGTGTTTAGAAATTACCGCATGGACTCAGAATGATGATGGCTCTATTGAAGAAATTATGGGCATTAAACATCGTGAATTAGATGTGGAAGGTGTTCAGTTTCATCCAGAATCCATTTTGACAGAGCATGGTCATCAGTTGCTCAATAATTTTTTAACTGCTTATCGTTCAAGTTAGAGAGTTTGTCTTTTAATGATTGATTTGCCACTCTCAAAAACATACTTGAAAAAATGAAGAGAAATACAATGAATATTCAGCAAGCCTTACATGCGGTAGTCGCCGAGGAATCACTTAGCCAGCAAGATATGGCCAGTGTAATGCGTGACATTATGACTGGTCAGGCAACACCTGCTCAGATTGGTGGTTTTTTAGTGGCTTTGCGTATAAAGGGTGAAACGGTCGATGAGATTACCGGTGCTGCACAGGTGATGCGTGAACTTGCAACTCCCGTTGCTATAAGCGGTGAGCACTTAGTCGATACTTGTGGTACCGGCGGCGACGGTGCTAATTTATTTAATGTATCTACTGCGTCAGCGTTTGTGGTTGCTGCTTGTGGTGGCAAGGTCGCTAAGCACGGTAATCGTTCTGTTTCTAGTTCAACGGGTAGTGCAGATGTGCTGGAAGCAGCAGGTATCCACCTTGACCTAACGCCAGAACAAGTTGCACGTTGTGTAGATGAAGTGGGGGTGGGTTTTATGTTCGCGCCTGCACATCACAGTGCTATGAAGCATGCCATTGGCCCGCGTAAAGAATTAGCCATGCGCACTATTTTTAATATGCTCGGCCCAATGACTAATCCCGCTGGCGTTAAGCGGCAGGTGATCGGCGTCTTCGATAAAGCATTATGTCGCCCAATGGCAGAAGTGCTGCAAAAGTTAGGCAGCGAACATGTAATGGTGGTGCATGCCAGCGATGGGCTAGACGAGCTTACTTTATCGGGTACTAGTTTTATTGCAGAGTTAAAAGACGGGAAAATAAACGAATATACTATTCGCCCAGAGGCTTTGGGTTTGTCGACGACGAATTTAAGCGGTTTGTCCGTGAATTCTGCGGAAGAGTCTCTGCATTTAATTCGCGATGCGCTGGGTAAGCAAGAGGGAGAGAATGCGCAAAAAGCCGCGGATATTATTGCGTTAAATGCCGGTGCTGCAGTTTATGTGTCGGGGATAGCGAATACCTTAGAAGAAGGTGTACGTATGGCTGAAGATGCGATTGGCAGTGGATTAGCCAAGGCCAAAATTCAGGATCTAGCAGCCTTTAGTGATTGTTGTAAAATATCATAAGCTACCGTTTTTTTTAGAGGTTGCACTTACGTTTTAAACTCAGTGACCGTTTTATTTGTTGTTAAGGAATTACCATGCCCACCCCAGATTCAGCACCTACCGTGCTTAAAAAAATCATTAGCCGTAAGCATCAAGAAATTGCAGAACGAAGCCAAAAAGTATCGCTAGATGCGTTGCGTGAAAAAGCCTCGCAGCAGCCGGTAGCAAGAGGTTTTGTTCGGGCGATGGAAGCTAAGTTAGCAGCTAATGAATCTGCTGTTATTGCAGAAATAAAAAAAGCTTCTCCTAGTAAAGGCGTCATTCGCGATCCATTTCATCCTGCCGATATTGCAAAAAGTTATGCTGCGGCTGGCGCTGCTTGTTTGTCGGTGTTAACCGATGTTGATTTCTTTCAGGGTGCCGACGAGTATTTGATGGATGTGCGCAAAGCGGTCGACCTACCGGTGATTCGTAAAGACTTTATTATTGATGATTATCAAGTTCTTGAAGCTAAGGCGATGGGGGCTGATTGCATTTTATTGATTGTTGCCGCTTTAGAGGCTAAACAGTTGGCGCATCTTAATGATCTGGCACATGACTTGGGTATGGATGTATTAGTAGAGGTGCATGATGCGGAAGAGCTAGCAACGGCCATGACAATTCCGAACCGACTAATCGGCATTAATAATCGTAATCTTCACACTTTTGATACACGCCTTGAAACCACTTATGAATTATTAGAGCAGATTGACGATGATCGAATCGTCGTCACCGAAAGTGGCATTCATACAGCAGAGCATGTGCAGAGTATGCGTAACCACCATATTGATAGTTTCTTGGTGGGCGAGGCGTTTATGCGAGCAGAAGATCCGGGAGCGCGGTTAGCTGAATTATTTTTTACGAAGTGAAAACTTTTTATGATGGCCGGTGGTCTTTGTAGTGTGGGAGATGGTTAGCCAAGAATTTACGGCTTAACGGGTACCGTAAACCACCATCGTTTTACCGGAAACAGACACCAAGCCTTGTGACTCTAAAGTTTTCAAAACACGACCTACCATTTCTCTAGAGCAGCCCACGATACGACCAATTTCCTGACGAGTGATTTTTATTTGCATGCCATCAGGGTGTGTCATTGCATCGGGTTCGCGAGTTAAATCAAGGAGCGCGCCAGCAACACGTCCAGTAACGTCTAGAAAGGCAAGATCGCTAACTTTACGCGTAGTATTGCGCAGGCGATGAGCCATTTGAGCACATAAATTGAGCATGAATTCTGGATGCGATAGGCGTAATTCGTGAAATTTATCGTAAGAAATTTCTGCTATTTCACACTTGGTTTTGGTTTTTACCCAAGCGCTACGTTCTTCGTTCTCGTCGTCAAATAAACCCATTTCACCGAAAAAATCACCTTCATTGAGATAGGCAACAATAATTTCTCGCCCGTCATCATCTTCAACAATCACAGTAACCGAGCCACTAATAATGTAATACAGATGGTCACTTGGGTCGCCGGCATTAATTAGCATACTTTTTGCAGCGCATTTGCGTTGATTGCAATGGCTAAGAAAGGTGGTCACATTGTCGATATGCGGCGTAAAGGCAGAAACCACGTTGAACTCCTGTATCTTGCGATAGTGTTATTGTTGGCAAGGGAAGCGCCATTTATCAAGTAATCATACCAGCAATTTTTATCGAGTGTCAGTTTTATGCTGCTAAATTCAATGGATATTATGCTAATCTATGCGACATCATCAGTGAATTTAATTTTTAGGAATCAGGTATATGCAAGCAACGGTCAAATGGGTAGATAACGCAATGTTCTTAGGTGAGTCAGGTAGCGGCCATAGTGTGGTGATGGATGGCCCTGCTGATCATGGTGGACGTAACATGGGTATTCGTCCGATGGAAATGCTGCTCATTGGCGTGGGAGGGTGTGCCAGCTTTGATGTAATGAGTATTCTTAAGAAAGCTCGACAAGAAGTGACGGATTGCCGCGTTGAATTAAATGGTGAGCGCGCTGAGGGTGTCCCTTCGCCATTTACCAAGATGCATTTACAGTTTGTGGTTTCAGGTCGTGACTTAAAAGAGAAGCAAGTGGCAAAAGCAGTGGAACTATCGGCGACGAAATATTGCTCTGCATCGATGATGATGGAAGCGGCGGGTGTTGAATTGACCCATGGTTATGAGATAGTCAATCCCTAATGTTGAGTGCTTCAAAGTCCGCATGAGCGGGTTGGGGTTCCTTATCAAATATGGAATCAAATATGGTAAGTCGTTTTGGTCATTACTTTCGACATAAGCGACATGCCAAATCTAACGGGTGATGGAAAGTGACTGCCACCCGCTTCCAGCGCTGATTGTTTGTGGCGTGCTTCATCTTCTAGCATTTGTTCAATGATAGCGCGGCTTTTGTGGTCGCTAGTCGGCAGTTGATCTAAATGTTTTTCTAAGTGCTGGCACACTTGATCTTCAGTCGTCGCAACAAATCCTAAACTGACCTTGTCGCTGACAGCGCCCGCTAATGCACCCATGCCAAAGGATAGTCCATAGAATAAAGGGTTAAGTGCGCTACTGTGGCTATTAAGCTGTTTTAGGCGTTCATCACACCAATGTAAATGGTCAGCTTCTTCTTTGGCAGCAACTTCCATTTCTTCGCGAACATGGGGTAGTTTGGCGGTGAGTGATTGCCCTTGATACAGCGCTTGAGCACACACTTCGCCGGTATGGTTGACTCGCATTAAACTGGCGGCATGTTGGCGCTCACTATCGCTTAATTCACTTTCTGTAATCGTGCGAGCAGGTGATGCTTTCCCGCTAGCCTTATCCCCTGTTGCCAAGGTACGTAAGGCTTTATCCGACTCGATAATAAAGCGATCAATAAAAGATAAATGTGGGCTGCTTGGCATAGCCACTCCTATTTTTCATAGTGGTAACGACATGAAATGGTGGTCAATCCAGCGTCATCTAGGGTATAAACTAAGCGATTGGCATCGTCAATTCTACGAGACCAAAAGCCTGTCAAATTTTCTTTTAATGGTTCAGGTTTTCCGATGCCATGATAAGGGCTTCGCAACGTGTCAATGATTAGCTTATTAATACGTTTGAGTGTTTTTTTATCCTGATTTTGCCAATGAGTGTAATCCGCCCATGCTTCTTTCGTCCATGAAAGTTTATTAGTCATTAATCAACCCATGCTCTGTCGTTTGGCCTGAATGATATTGCTTTAATGATTTGTCTAAATGAGCCGCATTAGCTGGGCTTTTAAGTAGGTGAACCGTCTCCATTAACCCATTGAACTGATCCAAGGACATAATGACAGCATCGCCAGCATCGCGTCGATTAATGATGGTGTAGTCCGCATCATCCACCACTTGGTCTAAAACACTTTTTAATCGACTTCTTGCGTCAGAAAAATTAATAACTCTCATTTAATACACCACTTGTACTGAATGTTGTGCAAGTTAATTAGCTTGTCGTTGTTTCTCTTTCTATCGCTCGATAGGCAATATCATCACGATAATACACATCATCCCACGCAATAGCGTGTGTGAGTTTATACGCATTCGCTTGCGCTTCGGTAACATTGTTGCCTAACGCGGTGGCACATAATACTCGTCCGCCGTTGGTTTGTACCTGTTCGTTATTCATCATCGTGCCAGCGTGAAAGACTTTGCTGCTCATACTGTTTTCTGTGGGCAAGCCACTAATCACATCACCTTTACGGTAAGCGTTAGGGTAGCCGCCAGCCGCCAGTACAACACCCACTGCTGGGCGTGAATCCCATTTTGTTGTGCATTGATCAAGCTGGCCGTCTAAGGCGCTTAAACAAAGTGATACTAGCTCAGATTGTAGACGTAACATGATGGGCTGTGTTTCGGGATCACCAAAGCGACAGTTATACTCAATAACTTTGGGTGTGCCATCCTCTGCAATCATTAAGCCTGCGTATAAAAAGCCTGTGTAATCATTACCTTCCGCCGCCATTCCCGCCACAGTCGGCTCAATGACTTCTTTCATAATACGCTGATGAATGTCGGGTGTGACAACCGGTGCGGGAGAGTAGGCTCCCATGCCGCCGGTGTTAGGGCCAAGATCGCCATTGGATGCGCGTTTGTGGTCTTGGCTGGTGGCCATTGCTAGGCTGTTTTTACCATCTACCATGACAATAAAGCTGGCTTCTTCGCCAATAAGAAATTCTTCGATAACCACTTTACAGCCTGCGTCGCCAAAAGCATTGCCTGACAGCATGTCTTTTACCGCATCTTCTGCTTGTTCAAGTGTTTCGGCAACAATAACGCCTTTACCTGCAGCAAGGCCGTCGGCTTTGATGACGATTGGCGCGCCTTTTTCTTGAAGGTAGGCTAGAGCGAGGTTTTTATCGGTAAACGTTTGGTAGTCGCCGGTAGGTATATTGTGACGTTCTAAAAAATCTTTAGTGAATGACTTTGATCCCTCTAATTGAGCAGCACCTTGGCTTGGGCCAAAACATTTTAGTTGACGTGATTGAAAATAATCGACAACGCCTTCGACTAATGGTGCTTCGGGGCCAACAATAGTGAGGCCAACATTATTCGATGCTGCAAAATCGGCAAGTGTTTCAAATGCCATCGTATCAATGGCGATGTTTTCTAGTTTTTCTTCTAGTGCTGTACCGGCATTGCCGGGCGCAACAAACACCTTCTCCACACCTGCGCTTTGCGCAGCTTTCCATGCGAGCGCATGTTCGCGGCCACCAGAGCCAATCACTAAAACATTCATGTTGTTTACCTGTTTACTTATTTGCTTAAGGTGATATCACCCAATTAAATTTTTATAATTTAGCGGGTTCACTTAATGTTTAAAATGTCTCATGCCAGTAAACACCATTGCCATACCATATTCATCAGCAGCGGCGATGACTTCGTCGTCGCGCATGGAGCCGCCAGGCTGTATAACACAGCTTATACCCACTTTAGCCGCGTTATCCATGCCATCGCGGAATGGGAAGAAGGCATCGCTGGCCATAATGGAACCCTCGACACTTAAGCCTGCATGTTCTGCCTTAATAGCAGCAATGCGAGCGGAGTTTACGCGGCTCATTTGGCCTGCACCTACACCAATAGTACGACCATCTTTGGCGTAGACAATGGCGTTAGACTTGACCATTTTTGCCACTTTCCAAGTGAATAGCATGTCGCGTATTTCGGCTTCGGTCGGTTGGCGCTTAGTCACTACCTTAAGATCACTGGCGTCAATCATGCCAAGATCGCGATCTTGCACTAACAGACCGCCGTTAACACGTTTGAAGTCTAGACTTTTGCTTGCTTGGCTAAGCTCGCCACAGGTTAATAGACGAACATTTTTCTTTGTTGCAATAATGTCGTTCACACCATCCGCGACACTTGGCGCAATAATGACTTCAACAAATTGCTTGTCGATAATCGCTGTCGCTGTTGCCACATCTAGTTCGCGGTTAAACGCGATGATGCCACCGAATGATGATTCAGGATCTGTGGCGAAGGCTTTTTCGTAAGCGGCTAATAAGTTAGTGTCAGTCGCAACACCACAAGGGTTAGCGTGTTTTACAATGACACAGGCGGGTTCATCAAATAATTTAACGGTTTCTAATGCAGCATCAGTATCGGCAATATTGTTAAACGATAAAGCCTTACCTTGTAATTGTGTAGCGGTTGATACGCTAGCGTCGCTTGCATTAGTCTCTACATAAAAGGCACTGTTTTGATGTGGATTCTCGCCGTAACGCATATCTTGTGTTTTAACAAATTGCGTATTAAACGTGCGTGGGAAATTTTCGTTGCCACCGGGCACTAGGCGACCAAAATAATTAGCGATCATGCCATCGTACGCCGCCGTGTGCTCATAAGCTTTAATCGCTAAATCAAAGCGAGTATTTAGAGATGTGCTGCCACTGTTATTGTTCATCTCTTCAATCACTGTCGCGTAATCAGCCGCGTTAACCACGATGTTAACAAAGGCGTGATTTTTTGCTGCCGCTCGCACCATGGTTGGGCCACCGATATCGATATTTTCTACTGCGTCTTCTAGAGAACAATTTTCTTTCGCTACGGTTGCTTCAAATGGGTATAGATTAACGACGACCATATCTATTGCATTAATATCATGCTCTTGCATCACGTCGCCATCAATATCGCGACGGGCTAAGATGCCACCGTGAATTTTAGGGTGTAAGGTTTTCACGCGTCCGTCCATCATCTCGGGGAAACCGGTGTAGTCAGATACTTCGATCGCTGGAATTTGGTTGTCGCAGAGTAGGCGATAAGTTCCGCCGGTTGATAAAATTTCTACGCCTTGTTGGTGCAAGGTTTGCGCAAATTCAACGATGCCGGTTTTGTCTGACACGCTAATAAGGGCGCGTTTAACGGTGACGAGATCAGTGTGGGGCATGAGTATGTTTATCCTGTGAGTGAAAGCTATGAGTAAAAGTATTGATATAAGAGGTGTTTTTAACGTTAAAACAAAAAAGGGATGCGTGTTAAACGTATCCCTTTTTAAATAAAAAACTAATTGTTAAAGTAAGCCATACTGCTTTAATTTTTTGCGTAAAGTACCGCGATTTAAGCCAAGAATTTCAGAGGCTTTAGTTTGGTTTTGACGTGTGTTTTTCATCACGACTTCAAGTAATGGCGCTTCGATTTCAGCCAGTACCATATTGTAAATGTCGCTGACGTTTTGTCCGTCTAGGTGACGAAAGTAGTTTTCCATGGTGGTTTCTACACAGGCGCGCAACGATTGGTTTTGTGTGTTGCTGTCGATAGGTGAGACGGTGGCACCGTTAGTTTGTTGCAATTCTGATGCTTGAAACGGTGTATCGATAACGGTGTTTTCAGCTGTGTTCATGCGGCTATTTCCCCTGTTAATTTTTCTGTTATTAGTAATTGTTGATTAAAAAATTCGGTAATGGCATTCAGTTGTTCTTGTGAGTCTTCAATGCGATTAAAGCGATGTCTAAAGTCATTATAATGCGTAGCTAATACATGTTGCTCGGCATTATGGCTATGTTGTTTGAGATACCAGCCGACATGTTTGCGAGCAATGCGCAGGCCCATAAGCTCGCCATAAAAATAATGTAATTCTTTAATATGCTGGCTCAGTGTTAAACAAACTTCTTCGGCGGAGGGCTTTTTTAAATATTGCCCTGTAGTGAGATAATGATTGATCTCTCTAAAAATCCAAGGGTTACCTTGGGCGGCACGCCCGATCATCACGGCAGCAGCGCCAGTATGTTGTAATACCGTTTTGGCTTTTTCTGCCGAATAAATGTCGCCGTTCGCAAACACTGGGATTGAAACCTGCTGAACTATTTCCGCGATGGTGTCATATTCTGCATGCCCTTTAAATGCACAGGCTCGAGTACGCCCGTGAACAGCTAGTGCCTGAATACCGCTGTCTTCGGCAATCTTTGCAATCGTTACGCCATTGCGTAACTCTGGACTCCAGCCGGTACGTATTTTTAATGTCACGGGAATGTCGACAGCACCAACAACCGCGTTGAGTATTTCGCTGACGAGTTTTTCATCTTTTAATAATGCTGAGCCTGCGGCTTTTTTGCATACTTTTTTGGCGGGGCAGCCCATATTAATATCGATAACATCGGCGCCCATTTTGGCATTGGTTTTAGCAGCAGCGGCCATCATTTCTGGATCGTTGCCGGCAAGCTGTACCGAGCGAATGTCTTTGCGATTAGCACTGTCTTTTATGTTTGTTAACGAAGAAAGGCGTTGTTGGCTTTTGCGGCTAGACCATAAGCGTTCATCAGACGTCACCATCTCGGATACCGTCATGCCTGCGCCTAATTCGCTGCATAGGCGACGGAACGGTTCGTCAGTGACTCCTGCCATCGGGGCAAGGATCGTTGGTTGTTGTATTGACCAAGAGCCTATCGTAAACATATTTGTCTCGGAGATGCCGGAACGGTGCTGTTCTCGTTATATTTGTTCATGCAGTCTGTTAGCAACTTGATCTTGCAGACAGGGTGCAGGTCAAAAAATGGTTGTTTTTTGGACAGTTCCAAAAAGGACGCATATCATACCGCCACGGTGATGGCGATGAAAGTAAAAATGTCACAAATTGGTCATTTTATTGTCAATTTTCAGACGTAGATGCGGATGCTTGTGTTGGGGTGGCCGCAAGCATTTGTAATCGGTAGTTCACGGCCTTTTTTCCGGGGTCGACAATGGCAAGTGATAATTGAATGGATTGTTTGGCAGGCATTATCGTTTCTCCAAACAGTTGGCCTTTAACATATTCGCTTGGCTGAAAAGCTCGGCTAGCGATAGGTTTGCCTTTAATGTCTAGAAATATGAGTTTGATATTGGGGAAAGGTTGCTGAAAATCTGCATTGTTGGCAATAATAGCATCGACGATAAGTGCATTTTTCTCGTCAGGATGGCTACGTACTACGAGATGAGTTGAGCGTATTTGAGTAATGTCTTCCACTTTCGCGAGTTGGCAATCTAGGATTTTACATGCTGTGGCATAATAACTTTTATAAGGTGGTTTTGTGCTCCATTCGTCAAATTGAAGCCAAGCGATTTGCGCCATTAAGCAAGTCAGCAGAAATATGCAGCCTATTAGCCAAGGCCAGACTTTGGCTTTAGGTTTTTCTTCGGTAAAGCTAATCTCGTCTCGTTCAAATTGTAAGTTAAGTGTAGGTTCTTCTTTGGATAATTCGGTATTGGTGCTTGAGGCTTCGTTTGTATTTTCTATCTTGTCAGCTGTGTTGCTAGTCTTTATCGGTGGAACGAAAGCGGCTTTTGGGTCACTATTTTCGTCAACTAATAGGCCTTCTGTCCAGCTATCATCGTCTTCATTTTCATTTTCGATATTGTCATTTATAACGCTGCCATCTACTATTTTATCGACGCTTGCGTCTTGTAAGTCGTTGTTAATAATGTCGAGAAATAGATGGTCGGTTTTATCAGGAGTATCGTTTATAAGATTTTCTATAAGTGGTTCTATAGGTTGCCCTATAAGCGCGTCGTCAAAGTCAGTCTTCGTTGGCGGCTTGGCTAATAATGCTTCGGTTGCTTCCGCTTCACGTAATAACTCTAAGGCCCAGCTTTCATCTGGCTCATCGTTAGCGCTGTCACTCTTTGAAAATTCGCTAGCAACTGATTCGTAATGTTTGGTTGTATGTTGCGTGATCTGATGGCGTTCTATGGTGTTTGTCGCGCTGTCTGCAGGCTCGTTTGCTGTATCGCTTGGTAACGGTGAAGGCGTCGACGTGGGCTGGTTCTCCTGCGAAGGATCTTGAGATGTGTTATCTGAAGTGTCTGATAACTCTATCGCGTCTTTTTGATCGTTTTCGTTATTCAGTAAATGTGCTCGGGCATTAAATACGCGTAAGCATGAACCGCATCGAACGGAGCCGTTAGCGACCTGCAGTACCTCCGGTGTCACACGAAATGCGGTGGCACATTGAGGGCAGCGAGTGATGTTGTCGTTTGCTGTATTCACGTAATGGGTATGGCCAATGTCAACTTTTAGCGTTAAGCGCTAGTAGCGGGTGAGTGTCGGTATCCAGTTAGTCGAACCCACTCTTCTTTCTGGGTAACCGGGTCGAAAGTAATGTGATCGCTATAGGCGTCCATTACCGTATTTGCCTGATGATGTAATATACCTGAAAGGCAAATTTTTCCATTCGGTTCAATGAGTTGAATAAGTTGATCCGCAAGCGCCACTAATGGCCCTGCTAAAATATTTGCCAGCATCATTTGAGTGGTTCGCTGAGGGCAGTCTTCGGGTAAGTACACATCAAAGCGTTCGGCTGCTAGCTGGTTGCGCTGTAAATTATCTTGAGTAGCGAGAAGTGCTTGTGGGTCAATATCTATTCCTGTTGCTTGTTTCGCACCAAGCAATAGAGCTGCGACGCCTAAAATTCCAGAGCCGCAACCAAAATCAATCACGTGTTGATCATCAAATGTTTGTTCTGCTAACCACTGTAAACATAAGAATGTCGTCGGATGTGTGCCAGTGCCAAATGCTAAGCCGGGGTCTAGTAGGATATTGATAGCATCTGGCGCAGGTGGCGCTATCCAGCTAGGGCATATCCACAAATTATCGGCGCACTGAATGGGATGATAGTTTTGCATCCACTCTCGTTCCCAGTCTTTATCTTCTAGTTGCTCCCAGCGCAGCTGTAGCGAATTAGAGGTGCTGTCTGACTGTTCTTGTTGAGGAGGGTGCTGAAGGGGGTGTTTAAGTGAGTGCTGAGATAGCTGCTGCGATAAAAGCCAGTCAATAGAGTCGGTGTTAATGTCGGCATCAAACAAGCCCACTATACGGGTGTGATCCCATAGCGGCGTTTCCCCAAGAGCAGGCTCTAAGATAGGTTTTTCTGTGTTGCCTTGAGGAATGTGTTCTTTAAAGGTGACGGACACCGCCCCAGCATTGAGTAAAGCATCTTCAACCGCTGTGGCGTTGTTGTTATCGGTGTGCGCAAAAAGCTGTAACCAAGGCATATTATAGGCCAAGCTTCTTTTCTAGATAGTGAATGTTAACTCCGCCTTCAGCAAAGGCGCTATCGCGGACGAGGTCTTGTTGCAATGGTATGTTAGATCGAATACCTTCAATGACCATCTCGTCTAATGCATTGCGCATACGACGTAAAGCAATCTCGCGAGTCTCGCCATGGGTAATGACTTTCGCAATCATTGAATCATAAAATGGCGGTACTTTGTAACCAGAGTACAGGTGTGAGTCAACACGTACACCAAAACCGCCGGGAGGGTGGTAGGTGGTCACTAAGCCGGGACTAGGGATAAACGTTTTAGGGTCTTCTGCATTAATACGACATTCAAATGAATGGCCTCGAATGACCACATCTTCTTGTTTGATACTGAGCTTTTCGCCACAGCAAACGCGTATCTGTTCCTTAATTAGGTCAACTCCGGTAATCATTTCTGATACAGGATGTTCTACCTGAATGCGGGTATTCATTTCAATAAAGTAAAAGCCGCCGTCTTCATATAAGAATTCGAACGTACCCGCACCACGATAACCAATATCATTACAGGCTTTTATGCACGAAGCGTAAACACCTTCGCGAATATCATCTGGTATGCCGGGTGCAGGTGCTTCTTCAATTACTTTTTGATGGCGACGCTGCATGGAGCAGTCACGATCACCTAAGTGAATGGTATTGCCTTGACCGTCGGAAATGATTTGGATTTCTACGTGACGTGGATTTTGTAAAAACTTTTCCATATAAACGGTATCATCGCCAAAAGCGGCACCCGCTTCTGATTTGGTCACATGGATAGAGTTTATGAGTGCAGATTCAGTATGTACAACTCGCATGCCGCGACCGCCGCCACCTGCTGCGGCTTTAATAATAATGGGGTAGCCAATGCGTTTAGCGATGCGCATGCATTCTTCTTTGTCTTCCGGTAATTCGCCGTCAGAGCCGGGTACGGTGGGAACGCCTGCTTTTTTCATTGCTTCAATCGCGCAGACTTTATCACCCATCATGCGTATCACGTCGGCGTCGGGGCCAACAAAGATGAAGCCGCTTTTTTGTACTTGTTCTGCGAAATCAGCATTTTCAGCGAGAAAGCCATAACCCGGATGTACTGCCATGGAGTCGGTGATTTCCATCGAGCTAATAATGGCGGGAATGTTGAGGTAGCTTTCTTTTGAAGCATTGGGGCCAATGCAAATCGCTTCATCCGCTAAGCGAACGTGTTTTAAATCACGATCGACTTTAGAGTGGATCGCTACTGTTTTGATGCCAAGCTCTTTACATGCGCGTAAAATGCGTAAGGCAATTTCGCCGCGGTTGGCGATAACCATTTTTTCAATCATGAGCCAAATTCTCTATAGGTGACAGTCGTTAAACGATGTTGTCAGCATTGGTGCTTAAGTGCTAATGCCGACATTAATAGTTAAAAGCAGTGGTAACAACTAGCGCTTAAACAATGGTCACTAACGGCTGGTCAAACTCTACTGGTTCGCCGTCGTCGACAAGAATCGCTTCAACTACGCCTGTTTTATCCGCTTCGATTTGGTTCATCATTTTCATGGCTTCAATAATACAGATAACATCACCCGCTTTTACATGCTGGCCGACTTCAACAAATGATGGTGAGCTTGGGCTAGGTGAGCGATAGAAGGTTCCAACCATTGGTGACTTTACTAAATGACCTGATGGTGCGGCTTCTGCTGCCGGTGCTTGTTCTGTTGCGACTGCTGCGGCAACTGGAGCAGCGGCTGGTGCTGCAGCCGGTGCTTGTTGAATGTATTGTGGTTGGAATGATTGCGCGAGATGATTGTTGCCGCGACTAATGCGTACCGACTCTTCACCTTCTTTTATTTCTAGTTCACCAATATCTGACTCTTCAAGTAACTCGATCAGTTTTTTGATTTTGCGAATGTCCATAAAGCTTCTCTCTTATGCTGTCTGTAAAAATGTTAAAAAATAGGGTTTGTTCGTTTCGTTTTACTACTGTTTTTCTAGAGTATTAACCGCAGCGGTTAAGGCCAGTTCATAACTTATCGCGCCTAAGCCACAGATAACGCCTTCGGCGATGTCTGAAAAATACGAGTGTTGGCGAAATTCTTCTCGGCTATGCACATTGGATAGATGGATTTCAATAAATGGAATCTCTGTCGCACTCAGTGCATCGCGTAAGGCAATGCTGGTGTGAGTGAAGGCAGCGGGGTTGAATAAAATAAAGTCGACTTGTTCTTTTTTCGCATCATGAATACGGTCAATTAACTCATATTCGGCGTTGCTCTGTAGGCACAAGAGATGATGGCCTTTGTCATGCGCGATGGTACTGAGCGAAAGGTTGATATCGTCTAGTGTGGTAGAGCCATAAATATCGGGCTCACGAGTACCCAGCAAATTAAGATTTGGGCCGTGTAAAACCAATATTGTTGCCATAGTGATTGCTCTGTCAGAAATCTATTGATAAAGCGGCAGGAAAGCGCGTATTGATGGCGGCCGCTACAGAATAGGTGATAAGTTTGACGGAAAATAAAGGTCTTGTCTATGTAAAAACGAATTTTGTTGTTTTGCGAGCATTTTCGGCGATTTTAAAAGAAGTTACCGTAATTAGGTTATCGTTTTATTATGGCTAGGTAGTTTTCAAGTAAATGCTTCTTCGAAGTTGCTTGCTTTTCGATCTTCTTTTCGGTGTTTTTTTAAGGTTTTTGCTGAACTTCGGATAAGTTCGTCGAATATGCGGTTAATTGTAGGTTAACTTCGGGTTAAAGTTGCTCAATTAACTGTTTGAAGTCATTTGGGTTTAAAATCTGCGGTAAAATAGTTGCCGGTGTTAGCTCATCGCCTTTGAAAAGGAGGTAGAGTGGTACGCCACCACGCCCATACTCATCTAATAACGCCGTTATCTCCTCGTTATAACGAGTCCAATCCCCTTCGAGTAAATATACGCCTTTATCTTTCATGGCTTGTAGGGTTTCATCAGTGAACACGCGTTTTTCATTCCATTTACAGGTAATGCACCAGTCGGCGGTTAAATTGACGAAGATGGTGGCATTGTTGTCGCGTAGCTGCGCGAGAGTGGCGCTGGTGTATGGTTCCCATAAGCCGTGAGAGCTTGTGGCTTGGCGATCGTCTTCATCTCCAGCTCTCTGATTGTTTTGCCAAATAATGGCAACGATGACAATACAGGACAGTATCACTGTGAGGCTTTTAAGGCGCGGCTTGATGCCCGAAAGCCACAAGCTAAATAATACGGCAAGCACACCTAGAAGGCTTAACACAATGCCATCGCTACCCACCTGTTGACCTAATACCCATAACAACCAAATACTTGTAAGGTAAAGAGGAAAGGCTACCGCTTGCTTAAAAGTTTCCATCCATTGCCCGGGTTTTGGTAGTAAGCGGTTAAGTTGAGGCAGATGGCTAAGGAATAAAAAGGGTAAGGCCATGCCAAAGCCAAGAGCAGCAAATATCAGTAAGGCAATGGGGGTGGGTTGTGTTAAAGCATAGCCTAATGCCGTTGCCATAAATGGTGCAGTGCAAGGGCTGGCAACCACTGCTGCGAGTACGCCAGTGAAGAATGAGCTGCTGGTGCTATTTCCCTGAGTTAAGGATTGCCCTATGCCCATCCAGCTTCCGCCTAATTGAATGCGCCCAGATAGGCAAAGTCCCATAATAAAAAATAAAAAAGCGAGGAAGGTAATTACCGAGGGAGACTGTAGTTGAAAGCCCCAACCCACGGCTTTACCGGCATCGCGTATCAATAATAATAGTCCTGCAATAACTACAAAAGTGAGCACGCAGCCTAATGTGTAGCTCCAGCCATGGCGAATACGTGACCGAGTATCGGTATGGCTAGCTAGCGATAAGGCTTTAATGGATAACACCGGAAATACGCAAGGCATAAGGTTAAGGATGGCCCCTCCGCCAATGGCCAGTGCTAGCATCAAGAGTGTGATGGTCAGCGAGCTTTGCGTATGCTTTGATGTGTCTTTTTGAAGTGGCTGGTTGTTGCTTGTCTCGTTTTTATTTGTTTCTTTTTTGTTTGTCTCGTTTATTTCGCCAACTTGATTTCCTTGAATACTAAAGTTTTTTGTTTCTGGAGGGTAACATAATCCCGCGTCTGCACAGCCTTGATAAGTGACCGAGAGTTGTATTGAGTTGTTATCGTTGATGGTCGCAGGAAGCGCACTTCTATTAATAATAGCTTGTGTATAGGTGTAATATTTTTCTACATCCTTTTCGAAAATCACATCGTAAGAGACTTCGCCAGCAGGTCGAGTAGCATCGACCTTGTCCCCGTTAATAAAAAAACGAAATTGTTCTCCGTATAAAAAATATTTTTCCTCAATCACCCATTCCGCGATGATACTAGTATCGGCAGCGCGAATAGATAACTTGTAGGCCTCATCAACTGTTAAAAACTCTTCAGTGCTTTCTGCAAATGGGTTGGTAAAGGTGTTTTGAAACGCGTCGCTTGTTAGCGATTGGCTATTGTTTTGCGGTAAGTTTATAGATGACGCTTCGGATGGCGAGAACGCGTCTGGCTGCTGAGCGTACAAGGTGTGGCTGGTTAATGCTGTCGCTATACATAATATGATTAGACAGAACGCTTTTAGCCAGTCGTTATTTAAGCGAGTGAGAGCTATATGAGGAGAAATGGGTGCCGCAGTAACATTAGTAACATTCATGGCTTATCGCTGATCAAAAGAAAAAGGTGGCTGAGGAATTAATGCTATTAACTTTCTACTATAGCTAGCTTTCACTGAATATAACATGACAGCTGATCCGATAAGTTGATCCGGTAAGGGGTGTGGTACATGACCTAGTAGATGAAGTAGTAAATCGCAGTAAGTAAATGATGTGATTTAGGACATTCTTACTGCCTATTTGTTCAGCGCTTTTATTTCCCTAGCCGTGATGTGTGGTCTTCAGAGCTGTTCATAGCATTTTCTGCTTATCTCATCGTTGATCTGTCTAGATTCCCGTGTCTTTCCTCAGAGCTTTGCTATATTTAATAGAGTCAGGCCGCATGCAGCATCTATTTGTAAAGGCGCTTATTTAAGCATCGCCTATTTAAGCCGCGCTTATGTATAAAAAACCGTATCCACCTAAAAGAATGAACCTATGACATTACATCGCCGCCTCATCTTTGCTGTTATTGCACTAATTCTGTTTTTATTAACGGCGAATATGGTTATCACACTATACAACGCACGTTTAAATATTTATCAACAGTTAAAAGTACACTCCCAAGATACCGCCACTTCTTTAGGGTTTAGCCTCTCTCAGGCGGCATTAGATAAAGACAATGTGCAAATGAGCCTAATGGTCGACGCTATTTTTGACCGTGGTTATTATCGTCGTATTACCTTTAAGGGCTTAGAAGGCGAAGAAGTGATTAATCGCGTTTTGCCGTTAAGCTCGACCGATGTGCCGAATTGGTTTATTCGTTGGTTGCCCTTGCCTGAGCCGACAGGCAGTGCGCAGGTAAGTTCGGGTTGGTATCAGTTAGGTGAAATCGAGGTGGTGAGTCATCCCGGTTTTGCTTACCAAGATATGTGGCGTTCGTTTAAAGAGCAGCTGTGGCTCTTCTTAGTGACCACAGTGCTATGTTATTTATTGTTGGGCGCTAGTCTTAAGTTTGTTTTGCGCCCTTTGCGCCAAGTAGAAAAACAGGCAGATGCCATCTGCCAACGTGAGTTTCCCATACAAGAAACTTTGCCTAATATTCCGGAGCTACGTAATGTGGTATTGGCGATGAATCGGATGGTAGAAAAGGTCAAAGGGATGTTTCAGCATCATATTGAACTGAACGATCATTTACATCATCAACTAAATACCGACTCAGTGACAGGTTTGTCTAACCGACAGCACTTTGATCAATGTTTTAAAGCGGCGCTAACCGTTGAGCGTGCTGCCGCTTGTGGCGCGTTGATGCTAATTCGTGCGGGTGATTTACAGGCAATGAATGTGAAGCAAGGGCGGCAGCAGGGTGATGACTATTTGTGTGGTATCGCTGAAAGCCTGCAAGAAACCTTAGATGAGAATGTCAGCGAAGGCACTCATTATTTATTGTCTCGGCATTCAGGTGCTGATTTTGCGTTATTCGTGCCCACAATCAGCGAATACGAAAGCCAAGACTTGATGGATAAAATCTATAGCGCTCTGCAAGAATTAGAGTGGCAGCTTGATGAGATGCAGGCGATTTTTATTGGTGCTTTATATATGCCAACGCTGTCTACTGAAACTAATTTTATGGCGTTGGCGGATGGGGCGTTAAGTCAGGCGCAGAACGAGCGGGTGAGCGGCTGTTTTTGGCATAAGGTGGGCAAATCCGAAGTCTCGATATCAGCGCATGAATGGTCGTCAATGATTCAGCAAGCGATAAAGGAAAATGATTTTTTCTTTTACTTTCAGCCGGTATGGGAAGTGATACATGGCGAACGCCATTTGTTGTTTAACGAAATTATGATTCGTATGCGCGCTGGCGAAAAAGAATATGCTGCCGGTGCCTTTATGCCAATGGCAACGCGATTTCATTTGTTACCACAGATTGATACATTAGTGATTGAGGGGGTGCTAGATGGCTTACAGGTACTCCCCGAAAATATTTGTATTAATTGCTCTATCGCCTCGGTACAAGACGAGGCCTTTATGGCGCGTCTACAACATATGCTGAAGAATAATCCGTTATTAGCACCAAGGCTGACATTCGAATTGCCTGCTAATGGTTTGTCGTTTTCGGGCAATGCAATTCGTGATTTTGCATTGATGATTAAAAAGTATGGGGCAAAGTTATCATTGCATCATTTCGGTAGAGGCTCATCGGAATTTGCGTATTTGCAAACCTTGCCGGTAGATTGTTTGAAAATAGATCGTCATTTTATTCAGCGAGTGGTGACCGATGCTGATACACGGTTTTTTGTTCGATCGTTAGTCGCCATTGCCAATAGTTGCGACATTAAAATTCTTGCTGAAGGGGTTGAAACCGAACAGCAGTGGCAAGCGTTGATGGACTTGGGGATTCAAGGCGGCCAAGGGTATTGGTTAGGGAAGCCTTCTTTAGAGCATATTATTGGGTGATACTGTTGTAGGTGTTTCTTTTATTTTTTTATAATTGAAAAGGAATACGAACCCAGCCTTCCATTAACACTCGTGCACTACGGCTCATGAGAACTTTTTTCACTGTCCACTGACTGTTGGTTTGTTCTGTTTCTGCGCCCACTTTTAATGTGCCAGAAGGATGACCAAAAACGACACTTTTTCTTTCGTCGCCTCCTGCGGCTAAGTTAACTAAGGTGCCCGGAATAGCGGCGGCTGTGCCAATGGCAACGGCGGCTGTGCCCATCATGGCGTGGTGCAATTTTCCCATAGATAAGGCGCGCACGAGTAAATCAATATTGCTGGCTTCAATATTTTTTCCACTAGAAGATGTGTAACTTTTTGATTTGGAAACAAAGGCGACTTTGGGTGTGTGTTGGCGGTTGGCCGCTTCGTCGATGTGTTTTATTAGCCCCATGCGCACGGCACCGTGGGCACGAATCGTTTCAAACATGGCGAGTGCTTTGTCATCGCTGTTGATGTCGTCTTGGGATTCTGTGCCGGTATAATGAATATCTTCTGCATTGATAAAAATAGTAGGGATACCCGCGGTAATCATGGTCGCTTTTAGTTTTCCTATCTTAGGAATGTCTAATTCATCCACAAGGTTTCCTGTAGGAAACATCGCTTCATCGCCATCAACGGGGCTTACAAAAGCGACTTCCACTTCTGCTGCAGAGAAAGTCACTCCATCTAATGCAAAGTCACCGGTTTCCTGTACTTCGCCATCAGTGATAGGGACTTCAGCAAGAATCGTTTTTTGGATGTTCGCTTGCCATATTCGCACCGTTGCGTGGCCATTTTTTGGAATACGTTGCTTATCAACAAGTCCATTGCTAATAGCAAAAGAGCCTACGGCTGCGGTAAGGTTGCCACAGTTACCACTCCAATCCACAAAGGCTTTGTCTATAGCGACTTGACCAAAAAGATAATCGACATCGTGATCGGCTTTGTTGCTTTTTGATAAAATAACAATTTTGCTGGTGCTAGATGTGCCGCCGCCCATACCGTCGGTATGCTTACCATAAGGATCAGGGCTGCCAATAACACGTAGCAGTATGGCATCACGAATAGGGCCGGCTACTTGTGCTTCTTTGGGTAAATCGTCTAGATTAAAAAATACACCTTTGCTCGTGCCACCACGCATATACGTGGCGGCAATTTTTATTTGCGGAGCATGGTTCATTATGGATTTATCTCCTGTACTTATATCTATATTAGTATTTATGACTGTGCGTTTGTAGACTCAAGAAAGTCTTGAGCAAAGCGTTGTAATACTCCGCCTGCTTCATAAATCATTACTTCTTCTGCGGTATCTAAGCGGCACGTCATCGGTACAGAGATGCATTCGCCATCTTTCCGGGTAATGTGTAGCGTCATTGTTGCGCGAGGGGTAGTGTCGCCCGTGACATCGTAGGTTTCGGTTCCGTCCAGCGCTAAGGTATGTCGGTTGGTTCCAGTCATAAACTCTAACGGTAATACGCCCATTCCAATTAAGTTGGTGCGATGAATACGTTCAAAGCCTTCAGCCGCAATAACTTCAACACCCGCTAAACGAACGCCCTTTGCTGCCCAGTCACGAGACGAGCCTTGACCATAATCAGCGCCGGCTACAATGATTAAAGGCTGCTTGCGTTCCATATAGGTTTCAATGGCTTCCCACATGCGCGTCACCTTGCCTTCAGGTTCTATTCGTGCGAATGAGCCTTGTTTGACTTCGCCGTTCTCCTTCACCATCTCGTTAAGCAATTTAGGGTTGGCTAGCGTCGCCCGCTGAGCAGTGAGGTGATCGCCACGGTGTGTGGCATAAGAATTAAAATCTTCTTCGGGTAAGCCCATTTTATGTAGATACTCACCTGCGGCACTATTCATCATGATCGCATTAGAAGGCGATAAGTGATCGGTAGTGATATTGTCTGGCAAAATAGCTAATGGGCGCATCCCTTTCATGGTGCGCTCACCAGCGAGTGCGCCTTCCCAATATGGAGGGCGACGAATGTAAGTACTTTGTGCGCGCCAATCATACAGTGGCGAAACTTTTTCGCTGCGATCTTCGGTAAGATCGAACATGGGAATATAGACTTGTTTAAATTGTTCCGGTTTTACACTGGCATTAACAATCGCATCGATTTCTTCGTCGCTAGGCCAAATGTCTTTTAGCGTGATGGGTTTACCGTTTTGATCGGTACCTAAAATATCTTGTTCAATATCGAAACGAATGGTTCCCGCAATTGCGTAAGCAACGACCAGCGGAGGTGACGCTAAAAATGCTTGCTTGGCATAAGGGTGAATACGCCCATCGAAATTTCTGTTGCCCGATAAAACAGCGGTGGTATATAAATCACGGTTGATGACTTCTTGCTGAATAACCGGATCGAGTGCGCCACTCATGCCATTACATGTAGTACAAGCAAAGCCAACAATGCCAAAGCCGAGTTGTTCTAGTTCGGTCAATAGGTTGGCATCTTCTAAATACAGCTGTACGGTTTTTGAGCCCGGTGCTAGTGAGGTTTTTACCCAAGGCTTGCGTGTGAGTCCTAGTGCGTTTGCGTTGCGAGCAATCAGGCCCGCGGCAATAACGTTACGTGGATTACTGGTGTTGGTACAGCTAGTAATAGCGGCAATAATGACTGCGCCATCGGGCATTAAGTCTTCTTGTTTTTCTCTAATGTTGCTTTCTTTGAAGTTGCCTTCTTTGAGACTGCGTTCTTTAATATAGGAAGAATCGCTAATACCGTGCGCGGCGAGTTCGGATGTAGGAACGCGTCGATGTGGATTAGATGGCCCCGCGATATTACGGCCAACAGACGATAAATCAAAAGTAAGTACGCGTTCGTATTCCGCGTCTTTTAGGCTGTCTGCCCATAGGCCTGTTTCTTTTGCGTAGGTTTCTACTAGTTTTACTTGCTCGTCTTCGCGACCAGTGAGTTTAAGATAATCAATGGTTTTATCATCAATATAAAACATGGCAGCGGTCGCGCCAAACTCGGGTGTCATATTTGAAATGGTTGCTCTGTCTCCAAGGGTTAATGCAGCAGCCCCTTCACCAAAAAATTCCAAATAAGAAGAGACGACTTTTGAATTGCGCAAAAATTCGGTAATGGCTAATACGATATCGGTCGCGGTAATGCCGTCTTGGCGTTTGCCGGTTAACTCGACACCAATAATATCGGGTAGGCGCATATAAGATGCTCGGCCAAGCATCACGCTTTCTGCTTCCAGCCCGCCAACGCCAATGGCAATAACGCCTAGCGCATCCACATGAGGTGTGTGGCTGTCGGTGCCGACTAAGGTATCTGGAAATGCAACACCATCACGAGCATGAACGACAGGTGACATTTTTTCTAAATTAATTTGGTGCATGATGCCATTGCCCGGTGGAATGATATCAACATTTTTAAAAGATTTTTTAGTCCAGTTAATAAAATGAAAACGATCTTCGTTACGACGGTCTTCAATGGCACGATTCTTTTCGAACGCATCACCTTCAAACCCGCCGTGCTCTACTGCCAGTGAATGATCTACAATTAATTGCGTAGGAACTACTGGGTTCACTTGTGACGGGTCGCCCCCTTTTTCGGCAATGGCATCGCGCAATCCTGCAAGATCGACTAAGGCTGTTTGTCCAAGAATGTCATGGCAAACTACGCGTGCTGGAAACCACGGAAAATCTAAATCCTGTTTACGTTCGATAATTTGCGTTAGTGCATCATGTAGCATGGCTGGGTCACAGCGACGAACAAGGTTTTCCGCAAATACGCGCGATGTGTAAGGTAATTTTTCGTAAGCACCCGACTTGATATTGTTAATGGCTTCACGAGTATCAAAAAAATCGAGTGTTGTGCCGGGCAAAGGTTTTCGGTGTGTGTTATTCATAAGTATGCTTTTTTCATAAGTTCTGGGGTCATAGCCATACCCGCAAATTGATAAGCGGTAATAAATTATAGTTAAGGGGGAGAATAATTTATTACCGTCATGCCGGATTTTATTCGGCATCTATTGGTGATGTGTTTTGATTCCAGATCAGAAAAAATACTGTTCGGAATGAAGGCGATGAATTTTTTCTATCGCTCGCTAATCGCAGATACTTTTCTGTGCGCTGGGCCAGTGTATTCGGCGCTAGGTCGAATGATGCGATTGTTTGCGCGTTGCTCAAATGCATGTGCTGCCCAACCGGTCACGCGAGACATGACAAAAATTGGGGTGAATAACGGCGTTGGAATTCCCATAAAATGATAGGCAGACGCATGAAAAAAGTCAGCGTTACAGAACAAGCCTTTTTCGCGTTTCATGACCTCTTCACAGCGAACCGAAACAGGGTAAAGTACATCGTCGCCCATTTCTGCCGATAATTGTTCAGACCACTTTTTAATAATGTCGTTACGCGGGTCACGCTCACGATAAACCGCATGGCCAAAGCCCATAATTAATTCTTTGCGTTCTAACTTACCTAAGATTTCGCGCTCTGCTTCATCAGCAGATTGCCAGTTTTCTATCATTGCCATAGCGGCTTCGTTAGCACCACCATGTAGTGGGCCGCGTAGTGTGCCAATGGCGCCAGCAATCACACTGTGGATATCAGATAAAGTAGAGGCACAAACACGCCCTGCAAATGTTGATGCATTAAATTCGTGTTCGGCATATAAAATGAGTGATACATTCATCACGCGTTCGTGAAGTTCGCTGGGCGCTTTACCGTGAAGTAGTTCTAGGAACTGGCCACCAATAGAGGTAGATGTTGTATCGGTATTAATTTTTACGCCGTCAGTGGCAAAGCGATGCCAGTAGGTAATCATGCCGGGCAATGTGGCAAGAATACGATCGACTGCATCGTCTTGTTGCTCAAAGCTAGTCTCTGTTTCTAGGTTGCCTAGCATCGACACGCCCGTTCTTAGCACATCCATTGGGTGTGCATTGGCTGGAATAAGCTCTAAAGTGCGCTTAAGTGCTTCGGGCAATGTGCGTAACGAGACTAGCTTAGTTTTGTAGGCATCAAGCTCTGCTTGATTGGGTAATTCGCCTTTTAAGATTAAATAAGCGACTTCTTCAAACTGGCAATTGTCAGCAAGATCATCCACATCGTAACCGCGATAATTTAAGCCTGAACCTTGTGTGCCTACTGTACATAAGGCCGTTTGTCCGGCGACTTGACCTCGTAAGCCTGCGCCGCCAATTTTTTTCTCTGTCATGTTTTTGCTCCTCTTGCTATTTTTGGTAGCAATAATAGTGATGGCTTTCTAGAGATAATTTCTTTTGAAAATAATCCCGATTGCCCTTTGTGCTGATAATAAGTGTATGGATAAAATGTTTCTTATTATCATACCGAACTCGATTCGGTATCTAGTCAGTGACGAATCACGCTAGATTCTCGATAAGCGAAAAATACTTTCCTGAATGACGTTGTTTTATATTTCGTGTGTAGTGTTATTTTTTCTCGCTAAATAATGTATCTAAACGTTGTTCGTAGTCGTGATAGTTTAAGTAATCGTAAAGCTCCATACGAGTTTGCATGTGCTCGACCATATCTTTTTGATGGCCTTTATCGAGCACGTCTTTATAGACCATTTCTGCGGCTTTATGCATAGCTCTTGTCGCAGTTAATGGGTATAACACCATACCAACACCGCTTTTGGCGAGCTCGGTGGTATCAAATAATGGCGACATACCAAACTCTGTCATATTGGCGAGTAGTGGTGCATTAATACGATCTTTAAAGGCAGTGTATTCGTCTAGATTTGCCATGGCTTCTGCAAATACGCCATCGGCACCGGCTTCAACGCAAGCCGCAGCTCGATCAATTGCTGCGTTAAGACCATCAATAGCGTAAGCATCTGTGCGCGCCATAATAAAAAAGTCATCGTTGGTTTTCGCATCTACTGCTGCTTTAATACGGTCGACCATTTCTTGCTCGCTAACAATTTCTTTATTAGGGCGATGGCCGCAGCGTTTTTGTGCGACTTGGTCTTCAATGTGCACGGCAGCAACGCCTGCGCTTTCCATTGCTTTAATGGTGCGAGCAATATTAAATGCGCCCCCCCAGCCAGTATCAATATCCACCAAGAGTGGAGTGTCTACTGCTGAGGTAATGCGGCGTGCATCTTCAAGTACATCATTTAAACTAGTCATACCTAAATCGGGTAAGCCGTAAGACGCATTTGCGCAGGCACCACCAGAAATATAAATGGCTTTATGGCCTATTTGGCTTGCCATCATTGCGGTATAGGCGTTAACCGTGCCGACAATTTGTAGCGGTTGAGTGTCGGCTAGTGCTTGGCGAAATTGTTTGCCGGGTGAATCGTTATTCATGGTGTCCTCGCAGTGAGACTGAATCAGAGTGTGTATTTATTTTGCGTTTCATTTTACTTTTCATTTTGGGCTTCATTTTCTTGCCATTTACTTTCAATGTTTTCCCTTGCGCGAGAAATGTGGCGACGCATTAATAATTCTGCCAACTGTTCATCTCGTTGCTCTATCGCGTTAACTAATTGTTTGTGTTCGATAAGGGCTTGCTGTGTGCGAAATTTAAGTTTGCGTGTTTGATAACGAAACATGCGCACTAAGTGATATAGCTCGTGACAGAGTTGCTTGATCAGTAACTGGTTTTTACTACCTTGAATAATCTTGTAATGAAAATCAAAGTCGCCTTCTTGTCGGAAGTACTCGCCATTGTCATCAATGTATTGTTCGTGCAATGCTAATAATTTATGCAGTTCATCAATGTCTTGTTGCTCCATATTGCGGGCGGCTAAGCCTGCGGCAAGGCCTTCTAGTGCTTCGCGTACATGGTAGATTTCAATGATTTCTTTAAGTTCTAACGTCACCACTTTTACACCTTCTCGCGGCACGTGGTAAACCAGATTCAGGCCTTCCAAGCGCCGAATGGCTTCTCGCAGCGGCCCACGACTAATATTGAATTGCTGCGCAAGCTTAGGCTCGCTTAGCTTGCTGCCGGGCGCTATCTCGCCATTAACAATAGCGTTAATCAGCTTCTCGCTAATGTCACTGGTAATGGTTTGATCTGATGCTTTATTCATTTTTTGTCAACAATAAGGTGTTTGGGGTTAAGCTTTTTTTGCTGCTTTCATGGTTTAGTTACAGTAGTTTAACTCTAAAGTGTCGACAAAATCTAGTATTTTGTGAGTAAGGAAGGCAGTGAAGGGGGTGTTTTTGTAAAAATTGTTAACAATATTGTTGTTTTGAGATAGGTGGCATATATGGCAGCGCTAAACTTATGTAAGGCGGTTTTTGTTGTTATAGTTAAGGAACCTCTGAATAAGTCTGAGTGAAATTTTCGATGAGATAAAATGAGTGTATCTGAGGCGAATATTGAAGGTAATAGCGAGCTATTGGCGAAATGTTCAACGAAAAGTACGCTTATTTTAGCCAGCGAAAAATCGCGCATGACTTGTTCAGAGGTTCCTTAAGGGCCTGTCTCGATGACTATTGATGGCTACTCATTAATTAAACGTTTGAATGATTACAGGTGAGTGCTCAGTATTGGATCCGACTCACTTTATATACCCAAGGGAAATGATGTCTTTTGAAATAAGCTTTCAGCGATTGGCTTTATACAATCAGTGGATGAACGTCAGTGTCTATCAGGCGGCAGAAAAATTAAGTGCCAGTGAGTTAAATGAAAACCGGGGTGCTTACTTTGGCTCGATTATAGGTACCTTGAATCATATTATGGTGGGCGACATTTTTTGGTTTAAGCGGTTTTCAAATCATCCACTTGCTTTTAGTTCTCTTGCTTATTTTCGGGATATTGCCAAACCTGAATCTCTTAACAGTATTGTGTATACAGACCTCGGTTCTCTCAGGGAGGCGAGAGAGCTCATGGATAAACATATTGTGCTATTTGCTGATGAGCTTACCGATGATGTATTGTCGAGTGCGTTGAGGTACACAGATTCCAAAGGCAGTGAATCGGTTAAAAATGTCGGTTATTTATTGCAGCATGTATTTAATCATCAAACGCATCATCGAGGGTAGGTCTCAACGCTCTTAAGTCAATGCGGTGTGGATGTGGGTGTTACTGATATGTTGAGATATATACCTGATGAGTGAAGTGTGAGTATGGATGTGTTTTTGTTTTTTTTTTGATTTTCGGTGTTATTGCCCTTGTCATTATGGGGATTGTTCTTACTATTCCCAAATGGGTGCTTGTAGTTACTGAGTCAGAGGGCGATCCTAATCATATATATTCGATTTTTATGCACGAAAGCGGCTATAGAGGAAATAAAGTATTGTCGCCTGTAGGTTGTTTTTTGCCGTTTATTATTTTAGCAAATAATTCGACTGATATAGAGCTTTTTGTATTGATTTTACTGCTTAGTTTAGTATGAGGCCTTTGCACGAAACATTACAAAGGCCTCAATTTATTAGATACTAGTACGATCCCATAATAGCCACTGAAAAATATTTATGTCTTGGAAAAATCTCAAACAACGCAGCTTAGCCGATGCCTTATTAATTGAGCATAAAGCCCTAACCGAACTTGATGATGTGCATGAACTGATTAATTGGGAACGAATTGAAATCCTACTTAAAGACATTCACAGCAGTCCCCGCGGTGAACAGGCTTGGCCACCTTTACTGATGTTCAAAGCACTAT
>Ga0233426_10000263_pt1 | contig 59179 bp, 50 predicted proteins | sample SI_118_April2016_6_FD_179875 | JGI IMG/M metagenome (GOLD analysis project Ga0233426, IMG submission 179875) | Seawater microbial communities from Saanich Inlet, British Columbia, Canada - SI_118_April2016_10_MG | ecosystem: Environmental > Aquatic > Marine > Inlet | place: Canada: British... | reverse complement strand
CCTTCTGCAAGCTCATCGTTTTTGTGGGTAGATTGTCCATCCCACCATTTATTGTCTAAACCATAGCTTCCACTTCTGTAAACCTCATCGCCCCATCGGTTAAATATACTCATGTTGGCGTAACTGTAGTATTCTGTTGTTAAGCCTTCTACATAGAGTAAGTCGTTTAGATTATCATCGTTAGCGGTAATCACATTAGGCACCTCTAAATCGCACATAAACAAAACATGAAACTCTATGGTAGTATCGCAAGCTGTATACGCCAAAGTATAGTCTCCATTTTCTGTTACGGATACGCTTGTTTCGATGCCTAAAGGATTAGAGAAATTTGCAAAACTAGGCCCAGAAATTTGCATCCAGCCCACTTCTAAACCATAGGAGTCTACATACATATTTGCTTCAAAATCGCAGCGAATTAACTCGTCGGTATGAACCACGGGTAAAACTTGTGCAAATTGAACCTGCATAGTATCGGAGGTATTGCAACCCGCTATGGTGTAAGCCACTTGGTAAACTCCAAACTGGTTTACTTCAAAAGATGCTCCATCAGAGCTTTCGTTACTGTATTCTGCAATTGTACGATTTGGTTGGTTTATGATAGACCAATCTCCACCGGTAGACGAAGGGTTGTAAAGTTCAAAATCAACATCAAAGTCACATATCTGTGCACCAGGGTTTGTAATAATTGGATCCACTGTAATGAAGTTAACATCTACAGAATCTTTCCCCTCACAAAAACCAATCGTATACGTTAAGGTATACGTGCCGAAATCTCCAGCTAACAAGTCAATCACATTTGCAGATGGATCTGAAATAATTTGGATGGAATCACCTTGAGTTATTGACCAAATACCTGGATTTTCTGTAGGATTTTCTACCGTTAATACATTTTCTAAAGAGCAGTAAACATCTTCTGGAGTTTCTATAATTGGGTTTACAATTTGAAAATCGAGTTCTACGGACGATTCGTATCTACAATCGTTGTCAACAAATTCAAACGCGTAAGTCCCTGTTTGGCTTACTACAATGTTCGGGCTTTCGGAAAGAGAATCCGGTTCAAATAGAATTGTTGAGCCTTCGGGCGATTCTGTTACCGACCAAGCCCCGCCGCCTGGGGGCACATTACTTGCTCCTAATAAAAAGTGATCTTCACACTCTATTACAGCATCGGGAGATAGTATTGGCGTATCGTATACGTCAACCATAAATTCTTCGGTGTATTCGCAACCGAAATTATCTAAAATAGTCATTACATAATTGTGTTCGCCAGGTGTTGTTGGTTGCACTTGAACCATGGTAGAATCGTAAAATACAATAGAAGAAGGCTCTTCTTCGCAGTACCAAGAATAATTTAAAAGTACTGGGGTAATAGAGTCAACGATTGCTGGCTCTGGGTTTTCTTCATTTTGAATACTCATAGAAATACTCCAACCACAAATAAAACCATTATCTATTGTTAGATTGTCAGTCACTGTAAGAACCCAATCTCCATTGGCTGACGAGCCTGCAAAATCTGCAAAATTACCTGCCGGGGTATATGCACCAGGAATCATAGATGGGCCATTGTTAATAGGTGCATTCATGGTATTTCCTCCAGAATTAGAAAAGGTTCCAAAATTGGGTGTAATAGACCAGCAGTATGTCCAACATTCTCCCGCAATTTCTTCTGAGTTATTATCTATAGCATCTCCTAACCAAGTTGATCCACCCGACTGATTAAATAAAACAACTTCCGTTCCGTTAGGGGAAGTTAAACTCATGTCTAAATCACCTAAATAAGAGTGTTCTATTTCGACGCAAATTTCTGTAAAATCATTTGCATCTAAAACAGAGGCTGGATCGTAAGCTGAGATGTTTAGTAATGATGTATAGACTTCGCCTTGACCATCTGGCAGATAAATAGGTTCAGCAAAGTCAATACCTATATCAACTACATCTTCTGTAATAACCCAAGTAATCGGAGTAAAGATTGTAGAAATAAAACTATCGGTTCCTGCGTAAAGCCCACTGTAAGCTTGCAATTGAGTATCTGGGCAAACCTCGGTTTGGTCTGGTGGAATTATGGAGGTAAGAACTTCTGGATGGTCATTAATAGCAGTATAATTAAATGCTTGCATACAACCGTTTACATCGGTTACCACTAGGGTAATCTCAGTCTCACTCTCTTCGTCGTATATTTGAGATACTTCTTGACCAGACTGATTTACTGCCCCATCGTTAAAGGTCCATTCGAAAGTTGTAGTAACATCAGATTGCTCGTAAAATTGATTGTTTTCAAAATAATTGGTCTCAACCTCTAATTCTAACTCGTAACAAACATTTATTTCGTTATCGTTATTAATAACATCGCTAGAAGTAATTTCTAGTTCATATTCTTGACAGGGGTACTGACAGTTAATTTCTGCTGCCCAGCCTTCATTTTCAATATTCCATGGCGATGTAAAGCTGATGGTTAAACAACCGGTTAAATTGGCATCGGTAGCCACTATAATTCCTGGGGCTGGGTCGTTTGGACTGTCAAAAGAGTACAAAACATCTGCGGCAGTAGAAGAACCGTCATAAATAGTGAACGTACATGAGCTAAAAAAGGATCCACCAAGATCAAATTCGTAAAAACTGATGCTTGAGCTCAGATCTGGATCGGTGCTACAAATTGTCATTGTAAAGTTCTCTCCTCCGTTAAAATCTCCATTCTCTCCTCCAGAATCGTAAAAGTTACCCGTACAAACCTCTTGGTCTATAGGACTCATATAAATGCTTGGTCCTTGCACCTCAATTGGCTCAACAATTTCGCAACCTAAAGAGTCGGTAAGCGTAAGAATATATAAGCCAGGAGCCACTCCCGTTAAGTTTTGATTGGTTGTATTGTTAGACCATTGATATGTATAAGGTGGGGTTCCTCCGAAAGGACTAAGGTTTACACCACCGTCGGCAGCAACATCGCTAGAAGCGTTTAAGGCTTCGTAATCTGCTCTAAAGCAAAAGCAATCGTCCTCAAAATCAGGAACCGTGAAGGATTCAGAATTACCGGATCCCGTGGGTGCAAAACCATCGTTATTAATTAGAGTGGTAAATCCGCCACAGGCAGCCACCGTATACCAAGAACCAAATCCCCATCCGTCGTTGTTGGAATCGTAAGCATTAAAAGTATAGGTTTCTCCTTGCTGTAAACAAACCTCGGTAGAGGTGTGTTCAAAATTTGCGGATAATAGAAAAGGATTTGAAGCTAAAACATTGTTTTCGGCATCTTGAAGATCCCAGGTAACTTGACCGGCTGGTAAAAGTTGTGTGAAGTAAAGGGATACAACTACACCTAGTTCGCCATCGGCACAGGTGGTTTCATTTTGAGCAAAGCTTGTAAGTATACTAAAAACTACACAGCTTAAAAGAGTAAGTATATTTCTCATTTCCTGTTAGTTAATTTCGTTAAACAATGTATATATCTCTTTCTTACTTTTTAGATAAACCACAACATTAGTATCTCCAATTCGGTAAGCATTACTTTGATTTTCTTTAAAAACAACATCAAACAAGAGAATATTAAAGTTACTTTGGTCTATGACCAATGGTAAATCGTAGCCGTCTGGAGCACTAATGAGTTCTAAAATATCAGGAAACTGATGTAATTTTTCAGCAGGAATTTCTTGGTGCTGATAAAAAGAGTAGGAATTAGCTACATAAAAATTAAGGTAATTGAGTTGTGAAGGGTTTGTTGTTTGTAAATTATTTAAAAACTCGGCTTCGTAACGAAACAACAAACGACTGTCGTATGTTGCATCTTGTTGAGCTGACAGCTGAATTGCGAACAAGGTGCAAAATAAATAAATTAGTTTTTTCATAATCAAAGTAACAGTGTCCTTGTTTATAGTAAAATTAAAAGAAAGTATATTTCTGTTTGGACGAACCACAAATATAACTTTTTTTAGCAGCTGCAGCAATTTAGTATTTGCCTCAAATAGTTTAGTTTTGCAATAATGAAACAACAAAACATACGCAACTTCTGCATCATCGCACACATCGACCATGGTAAAAGTACTTTGGCAGATCGCTTATTAGAACATACTCAAACGGTAACCGAACGAGAGTCTAAGAACCAACTACTGGACAGTATGGACTTGGAACGTGAACGTGGCATTACCATCAAGAGTCATGCCATCCAAATGGAATTTCTACACAATGAAATAAGCTACAGACTTAATTTAATTGATACTCCAGGGCATGTAGATTTTTCGTACGAGGTTTCGCGTTCTATAGCTGCCTGCGAAGGCGCTCTATTGATTGTAGATGCGGCTCAAGGGATTCAGGCACAAACAATCTCAAACTTATACTTAGCCTTAGAAAATAATTTAGAAATTATTCCGGTACTAAATAAGATTGATTTACCCAGTGCAAACCCAGAAGAGGTAAAAGATCAGATTATAGATTTGATTGGCTGCAGCGATGCCGATATCATCCCAGCCTCTGCAAAAACAGGCATAGGAATACAAGAAATTTTAGAAGCTATTGTAGCTAGAGTACCTTACCCTGAAGGAGATGAAGAAGCTCCATTACAGGCCTTAATTTTCGATTCCGTTTTTAATTCATTTAGAGGAATAGAGGCTTATTTTAAAATTGTAAGTGGCACTATTCGCAAAGGAGATAAAGTAAAATTCTTTGCTACAGAAAAAGAATATTTTGCAGATGAGATTGGTGCATTAAAACTAGACCAAGAGCCGCGAAAAGAAATAAAAGCAGGTGATGTAGGATACATCATATCTGGAATAAAAGTGGCCAACGAGGTTAAAGTAGGAGATACCATAACGCATACGGTTAGACCTTGTGAAAAACCCATTGATGGATTTGAAGATGTAAAACCAATGGTTTTTGCGGGTATTTATCCCGTGGATACAGAAGATTACGAAGAGCTTAGAAATTCGATGGAGAAATTACAATTAAATGATGCCTCCCTAACTTTTGAGCCAGAATCCTCGGCAGCTTTAGGCTTTGGTTTCCGTTGTGGTTTTTTAGGAATGCTGCACATGGAAATTATTCAAGAGCGCTTAGAACGGGAGTTTGATATGACCGTAATTACTACCGTACCTAACGTATCTTACTTCTCCTACAATAGAAAAGGAGTTAAACTTTTGGTAAACAACCCATCCGATCTTCCGGACCCCTCTACCATTGAGAAGGTAGAAGAACCCTATATTACTGCTCAAATTATTACAAAATCAGACTATATTGGAGCCATCATTACTTTATGTATTGAAAAACGTGGAGTACTAATCAATCAAGTATACCTCTCAACAGACAGAGTAGAACTTAGTTTTGAATTGCCCTTAGCAGAAATTGTATTTGACTTTTACGATAGATTAAAAACCATATCTCGAGGATATGCCTCGTTCGATTACCAACCAATAGGATACCAACAGTCGAATTTAGTGAAACTAGACATTCTTTTAAACGGCGATCAGGTAGATGCTCTTTCGGCATTAATACACCGCGACAATGCACACAATATTGGTAAAAAGATTTGTGTAAAACTACGAGAACTAATTCCGCGTCAGCAATTTGATATAGCGATACAAGCAGCTATTGGCGCCAAAATAATATCGCGCGAAACGGTAAAAGCACTTCGTAAAGATGTAACAGCTAAATGTTATGGTGGTGATATTTCGCGTAAGCGAAAGCTTTTGGAAAAACAAAAGAAAGGTAAAAAACGTATGCGTCAAGTTGGGAATGTAGAAATTCCGCAATCGGCATTTATGGCGGTACTTAAACTCGATTAAAAATTGCACTATGCAAGATAAAATAGAAGATCTTAATGCTAAAATAGCCAAAGCTAAAGAAGGCGGAGGTATTAAAAGAATTGAAGCACAACACAAAAAAGGAAAACTAACAGCTCGCGAGCGTATTCATTTTCTTTTAGACGAGGGCTCATTCGAAGAGATTGGGCAACTTGTTACGCACAGATCGACAAATTTTGGACTTGAAAAACAGAAATTTCTAGGAGATGGTGTGGTTACCGGTTACGGAAGCATTCACGGTCGATTGGTTTATGTTTTTGCTCAAGATTTTACTGTAATGGGCGGATCTCTTGCCGAAGCTCATGCTCAAAAAATATGCAGAGTAATGGACTTGGCTCTAAAGAATGGCGCACCTATTATTGGTTTAAACGACTCTGGAGGAGCACGTATTCAAGAAGGGGTTGTTTCTTTAGGTGGTTACGCTGATATTTTTTACAAAAATACACAAGCTTCAGGAGTCATTCCGCAGCTTTCTGCAATAATGGGCCCTTGTGCAGGTGGAGCAGTTTACTCTCCAGCACTAACCGATTTTATTATGATGGTGGAAGACACCTCGTATATGTTTGTAACCGGCCCTAATGTGGTAAAAACAGTAACACACGAAGAAGTAACTTCTGAGGAGTTAGGCGGTGCATCCACGCATTCATCTAAGTCGGGAGTGGCACATTTTTCATGTACAAATGAGGTAGCTTTAATTAACGAATTGAAAACACTTCTTTCTTATATGCCACAAAATTGTGAAGAAGAAGTACCGCCTATTCCGTACACATTATCGGAAGAAAAAAGAGAACACTTAAACAATATTATACCCAATAACCCAAATCAACCCTACGATATTAAGGAAGTAATTGCTGGTGTTGTGGATGAAGATTCATTCTTTGAAGTTCATAAAAACTACGCGGAAAACATCGTTTGTGGATTTGCGCGTTTAGGAGGTAAATCTATTGGACTTGTAGCAAATCAACCTGCATTTTTAGCCGGTGTATTAAATATTGAAGCCTCTTCAAAAGCCGCGCGTTTTGTTCGCTTTTGCGATTGTTTCAACATCCCACTATTGGTTTTAGAAGATGTGCCAGGATTTCTTCCTGGAACAGACCAAGAATGGCGAGGAATTATTACCCATGGTGCTAAGTTATTGTATGCATTTGCAGAAGCAACTGTGCCAAGAATTACAGTTATTACACGAAAAGCATACGGTGGTGCCTATGATGTAATGAATTCTAAACATATTGGAGCCGACATGAATTATGCTTGGCCTTCTGCAGAAATTGCAGTAATGGGCGCTAAAGGTGCTGCAGAAATTATTTTCAAAAACGAAATTAAAGAAGCAGCTGATAAAGACGCTAAGTGGAAGGAAAAGGAAAAAGAATACGCAGACCTTTTTGCGAATCCTTACAACGCTGCCGCTCGAGGTTATGTAGACGAGGTTATTGAACCGTCTCAAACCCGAGAGAAATTAATTCGGGCATTTAAAATGCTCGAAAACAAAGTAGACAGCTTGCCTAAAAAGAAACACGGAAATATTCCACTTTAAGATGAATGTACTTATATTAGGTTCTGGGGGACGTGAACACACGTTCGCCTGGAAATTAGCACAAAGCCCGCTTTTAAATAACTTATACATAGCTCCTGGTAATGCAGGAACTGCTGGAGTAGGAGAAAATATTGCGGTAAAAGTAGACGACTTTTCTGCGGTAAAAGCGCTCTGCATAGAAAAAGAAATAGACATGCTGGTAGTTGGACCCGAAGATCCTTTGGTACAAGGGATTCACGATTTCTTTTTAGCTGATGCTGCCTTAAAACACATACCTGTTATTGGCCCTCAAAAAGCGGGCGCCCAACTAGAGGGATCAAAAGATTTTGCTAAAGAATTTTTATTCAGACACGCTATTCCTACCGCTGCTTACCAAACCTTTACCTCTGCAAATTTAAACGAGGGCTACGCATTTTTAGAAACGCTCAAAGCTCCTTATGTTTTAAAAGCAGATGGCTTAGCTGCAGGTAAAGGAGTGTTGATTTTAGATTCCATTAAAGAAGCTAAAGCCGAATTAAAAGAGATGCTTACCGAAGCTAAATTTGGAGCCGCAAGTGCTAAGGTAGTCATCGAAGAGTTTTTAGACGGAATAGAATTATCTGTTTTTGTTTTAACCGATGGCGAGCATTATAAAATTCTTCCTACCGCTAAAGATTATAAAAGAATTGGCGAAGGCGATATAGGCCTAAACACTGGTGGTATGGGGGCAATATCTCCAGTTCCTTTTGCCGATAATGTACTGATGCAAAAGATTGAAGACAGGGTAGTAAAACCTACAGTACAAGGATTGAAAAAAGACGGTATTCCCTACAAAGGATTCATTTTTATTGGCTTAATAAATGTGAATAATGAGCCGATTGTGATCGAATACAATGTTCGAATGGGAGATCCTGAAACAGAAGTTGTTTTGCCACGTATAAAGTCTGATTTGCTAAACTTATTTCAAGCAGTTGGAAAGGGCTGTTTAAACGAGACTACTTTGGAATTGGATTCGCGTTATGCCACTACAGTAATGCTGGTGTCTGGTGGATACCCCGAGCGCTATGAAAAAGGAAAGAACGTTACAGGAATTGATCGAGTGAAAGAATCTCTTGTTTTTCATGCAGGTACAAAAGTAGTAGGGAACAAAGTACATACAAACGGCGGACGTGTATTAGCTGTAACCTCATTTGGAGAAACCATGAAAGAAGCGCTGAACAAGTCTTATGATGGAGCGAAAAAAATAAGCTACGACGCTAAGTACTACCGTACAGACATTGGCTTTGATTTATAGTCAAACAATGTTATCGAAAAAAGGAGCTAAATAGCTCCTTTTTTTATGTATTTATTTTTATATATACGTATTAATAAATTTCAACATGAAAAAATCCAATGTATTTATGTACCTCACCCTCTTGCTTTGGAGTTGTGGGGCTTCAATTCAATCTGTAGTAGATTATAAAGCAATACCTAAACCCTATACCAATCCATTAATTGTAATTCCTTTCGAAAACTCTAAAGCCTATACATTCTGAATGATGTTAAAAGATAAAATAGAACTAAAATTCGAAACTGAAGCGCAAAAAGTAGAACTTTTGTTTCTTGAACAAAGCTCTAATTCTTTAACTCTTAACAGTAAGGACTCATTGGAGGATAAAATAAACTACGCAATCATTGATGATGAAAAAGACGTGGTTATTATATTTAGGGCTACAGATCTGAGGTACTACAACAACAGTCTCCAATCTGTAAGTTACGAGGTGGTTGCATTAGAAACAGAAAAGTACAGGGAGGTTTGGAAGGCAAATTTAAGCTCTAAAAGCTCATTAGGCCCTTCTCTTTTTGCCAACAAATGTGCAGAATTAATTTTTGAAAAATTAAAATCTGATGGGGTTTTGTGACATTCTAATAAAAAAGCCAGCTCTAGAGCTGGCTTTTTTATTGAGTTTAAAGAAAAACTATTTCTCTAAAATATTTTTCTCAGTAGTAACCAGTTTCATACAAAATGCAAGAATACTAATTCCTAAAATCGATAATATAAAATTTGGAAAGTTTCCAGCTTTTATGAGTAGCTGAAAAGTTGCTTCAAATAAATCTCCGATTGTGTATAATAAATTACCCATAAGTTTATTTTTTTTCTTTAACGAGTACAAAAATACATATTTTTACCACATGATTGTAACTTTATTTCGCCATACTCAAGTAGTTTCCATCTTGAGTGTTTTCTTGATTTGTATTTTCTTTTGGATGGGAGTATCTTTTTATCAAACGCCCCTATATTCTTCTTCTTGGAGTCCAGTTTTTGATTTTTTGACAAGTCCAATTCATAAATTCACTCTTCTTGAAAAAACATTAACAACAGCGCTAGTTTTTTGGCAATGTCTTTATGTTAACAAAATCATTGTTGGTCAAAAAATCATTTCAACAAATTCATTTTACCCAGCATTTTTTTACTTACTAATAATTAGTTTCTGGCCAGGAGCATTAAATTTAACTTCCGATCTAATCGGTGTTTCTTTCATTTTAATTGCAATACACACTACTTTTAGCACTTATTTATCTAGAGATGCTTACTCACAAATTTTCAAAATTTCTTTTTACTTATCCTTAGCCACGCTTTTACACCCTCCTTTTTTCGTGTTTATTCCATTAAGTTGGATTGGGATGTCTATATTTTCCCAAGTAGAGTGGCGGCATTGGGTTTTAAGCGTAATGGCTATTCTTAGTCCTTGGATTATACTGATTAGTTTTCATGCTTATTTTAACATTCAACAACTGGAGCTGCATCACTTCGATACATTTATATTCGCAGAAGAGCTCACAACTACATTAAACAATAGTACTAGGGTTAGTTTATTGGTGTTGGGTTTCTTGTTTCTTATTTCCATTTATGAATTAGTTCGCAGCTTGAAACGAAAAAGCATTAAAGCACGTAAATCTTATATCTATATTGTGTGGGTAACGCTACTGTTTATTCCTTACAGCTACCTTAACCCATCCTATATATGGAATGAGTTCGTTGTATTTTCCATTCCCTTTTCTATTATTCTAAGTAATTATTTCTACTATTCTATTCGGTCTTTATGGCTAAACTTTATGGGCTTTGCCTTATTAGCTTTGCTTTTTATTTCACACTTCTGTACTGCTAATTAGATTTCATCCCTTTGTATTTTCTTTCCAAAAACCCATTCCACCACTTCCGACTCAAAATCTTATTAAGAACAAATCGTCTGTCTTTTCGGTTTGCTAAATGAGTCCAAACTAGACAGAAGTACATATTAAACTGTACCCCAACAAAAACAAATGTGTAAATCGTCAGCAGAAGTTGGACTCTAAATTAGTAAATTTAAGTCACACTTTCTCAAAGGAAGGTTAACCTTCCTTTGAGAAACAAAAAGGTTGTGTTTTAAATAAAACACAACCTAAAGTAATTCAAAATAAGTATATTAACAAAAATTATGCAACAATTTAGTGCAAACCAAAGACTCTTGAAATATTAAAACCAAAATAGAGGTCGCCCTCAGACCATTTCCCAGTAGTTTCTCCAATAAAAGCGCTCTCAAACATTCCTTGAGAATTGGTAACATGCAATTGGAATACATGACCCCCAGTTTCTATATCAAAACCCAAAGACAAAGAGTTGATAAACTCTTCTCTTGGTCTTTTAAACTGATAAAAGTATTCTGCGTTTAAAGACACACGTTTTGTTAATTTATAGCGCGCACCCATACCTAAGGCCATATAATCGTTGTTCATGGCATCTAATTCCACAAAATTACGATGTATGTATGAAGGGCTTAGTTGTAAGCTCAGAGATTGATTAAATTTACGCGCGATCATTATTTGGTGTGCATAGGATAACCTGGAGCTAAATAAATTTTCTCTTTCTGGATTTGACCAATTAATAGAATTTACAAAAATGGCATTGTAAGACGTAATGGAAACAAGGCTTCCCTTGGCTAGTTTTTGTTTTATCAATTTAGATTTTATAGAGGCTTCAAAGGTTTTTTTAAATGAATTTCTGGCAACTCCAATTGCGGTGTTTTTAGACAGTCCGTAATCAAAAGACATACGCATTTGAGCCTGATCTAAGCCCCACAATTCATAAGGACCACTATTAATAGTACCAAAACGGTGCTCTATAACAAACTGAAGATTGCCTTTGGCAGGCAACTCTACAGACTGTCCATTTATAACACGGGTCCCCTTAAAGGTTGCACTTACCTCTTGTATACTGTCTTCTGTTTTTATAAGCGAAAATAAATCGTCTTGCGCAACTATCGAACTCGTACATAAAAAAGCAAAAATAACTAGATGTTTCATATTCCTATATTTTTTTTAACCGAGCATTAACCTTCACCTGTATTGCATTGGCAAGTTTATCGGCTACAAGTTTAGGAATTTCAATACCAAAATCAGAACACAATAAAACAAATTCTGCATTCCCTACTAAAACATCGTCTATAAGAGAAAGCGTAACCGAAAAGTTCATTTCTTTCTGAATGCCGTGAAAATCCATTGTTCCTTTAACTAGGAGTTCCTGCTCTGCAGACAATTTTTTTGGCAATTCTAAAAAAGTGCCTCTAAAAGTTGCTTTAGGGTACAGCTCCGACTCTACATAATTTTCGTTAAAATGCTCTTCCATTAGCGCAATTTTAAATTGGAAAGCCCGCATTTGGATTTGAAATGCTAGGTTCCCATTCTCTAAATCTACCACAGCACCTACTTGATCGTTAGTAGCCTCTACAAGTTCTACGGCCTTTTTATCAGATAAAAAATAAACCTCAGCACTTCGAGTCATATATTTTTGAGCAAATAATGGACAGATGGAAATAAAACCAATAAAAAGAAATAGCTTTTTCATATTTAGTTGTTTAAGCCTCCTTGTTCAATCCAGGCATTAATCTGATCTATTTCGCATTGCGCCAATCTATAGTTTGTTGGCATGGCTCCAGCTGCACCTTCAGCTCGTTCAATTCTATTTACAAGACTCTTGTTTTCTGTGTTTTGAGCACTTAACCATACATCGTCGTAGTTATCTAAAATTAAGCCCGCAGATGGAGATGCTCCAGAGTGGCAACTAGTACAATTGTTGCTAATTATTGGCTCAACAATGTCAGAATACGAGATGGATTCTGTATCACAAATTTCGGTTCCGTACAATTTTTCTTCACTATCGTAATCACAAGAACTAAAAAGAGAAAAAATACAGGCTAAAAAAAATAATTTTTTCATGGATTTTGTTGTTTAATATTCTGTAATGTATGCTTTAAAAACAATCTAAATTAAAGGCACAACATTATAGAACGACTCAATAATTTTGTAAAAGTACAATTACAATAATTGCTACTCTATGTTTAAGTGAATCTTTTGACAATAATAACACATTTGTAGATACCTAAAAACTAGAAATTACGTAAACTATATTTTAATTAAAATTTTAGCTAAGTTTGAGAAGACTTAAAATAAAGGAATACATGAAGACCAAAGGAATTATTATAGCAGTCTTACTTCTTATTACTGCTTACACCGCTTACAAATATGTATACCAAGAGCATAGAAATATTCTTACCGAAAAAGCAGACTTTAGCCTGTCTAGTACTCATTTGTTTGAAGAGTTTACCAATACGACAAAAGATGCAAGCCTTTTGTACATCAATAAAACAATTGAGGTGCAAGGGCGTTTACATTCCATAGAATCCGATTTTATTGTAGTAGCGCCGAGTATTGTGTGTAAATTAGATTCAACTTTTTCAAGTATTGCTTTAAACATTGGGGATTCTGTATTTTTAAAAGGAAGGTGTGTTGGCTTTGACGACCTCTTTATGGAGGTGAAAATGGACCATGTTAGCTTTTATTAAATTCATTTTTTTAAAACGAAATACAAACAATCAATTCGATGATGAATAAGTTAGTACTTGCGCTTATCCTATATACAAATATTGGCTTAACTGCTCAAAGCCTGTACCCTTTTCAGAAAGGGGAACAACTGGAATACAAAGTACACTACGGCCCTTTAGTTGCCGGAAAAGCTCTGCTTGAAGTTGATTCTGAACATGGAAACTATCGATTTTCTGCAGAGGGGAAATCTACCGGAATTTTTAACTTCTTTTTTAAAGTTAGAGATTACTACGAAAGTATTTTACAGGAAGGTTGCCTATGTCCACGCTATTTCAACAGAGAAGTAAATGAAGGTAATTACAGCAAAAAAGAAAAGGTTTTTTTTAACTACGATTTAAACCAAGCAGAAAGCACCAGAGACACCATTGGTTTACCAGAGAATACCCAAGACATACTTTCGATGTTTTATTACTTGAGAGCCTTGAAACATGATAACTTAGAGCTTGGAGACAGTATAGCTTTGCAAGTTTTCTTGGACGATTCTTTTATGAAATCCAATTTACTTTATTTGGGAAAAGATACGCTAAAAACTAAATTTGGATTAATAGCCAGTACTAAATGGAGTCCTCAACTAGAAACCGGACGTCTTTTTGAAGAAGAATTTGGAATGACCATTTGGATAAGTGACGACGTGAATAAAATTCCGTTAAGTATACAGGCCAAAGTGTTGGTTGGCTCAATTAAAATGGATTTGATAAAGCATAAAAACCTCTTAAAGCCCTTGGTTAAACTATAAAAATTAAACCTCTCTTTTTTAAGTAGCATGAGCTGCGATTAAAACAAAAACCTAAACACTCTATTTAGAATTAAAGCCTGCTTAGATGTAAGAATAGTAAGTGCGTTATCCACTCATTTTTTTGTGCAGTATTTATCTTATTTTTCATGTTGAAATTGTAAATTAGCGCACAATGAGCCGAAAACAAGACACCTTTAATAAACGAAGGCTAAAATCTTCCTACATTTCTGTAATTATAAGCATGACCTTAGTCTTGTTTTTAATAGGTCTTTTAGGCACAGTGCTATACCACTCTAAATCTATAGCCAATAAAGTTCAAGAAAACATTGCTTTTACTGTATTGTTAAAACCAGAGGCAAAACAAGTTTCCATCAAACAATTTCAGCGCCAGCTCAAACTGAGTGCACACGTAAAAGACACGGAATTTATATCAAAACAAGAAGCCTCAGCTAAACTATCAAAAGACTTGGGCGAGGATTTTATTAGTTTTTTAGGCTTTAATCCTCTTACTGATGCAATAGACATCCATTTTCAAGCCTATTACACACAAACAAAAAAACCAGAAAATATAGAAGCGGAATTACTTGCCGTAAATGTTGTGCAAGAAGTTGTGTACGATAAATCATTACTCAAGCTTTTAAACGATAATCTTAAAAAAGTAAGCTACCTACTTTTACTTTTAAGTTTTGTTTTTAGTTTAATCGCAATTGCATTAATAAACTCTTCCATTCGATTAACCATTTACTCGAAGCGTTTTTTAATTAAAACCATGCAGCTCGTGGGTGCAACAAAATCTTTTATCAGAAAACCTTTCCTTTGGAAAAGCATACAACACGGTATAATTGCCTCAATTATTTCAATACTCTTTATACACCTTCTTGTTAGCTACATCGTAAACTTATTGCCAGAAATACAACGCCTACACAATACAAATGCTCAATTAGTGTTATACTCTAGTATACTAGTAATGGGCTTGTTTATTCCTTGGGCATGCACGTACTTTGCAGTGCGCAAATATTTAAAAATAACTACGGACGAATTACACTACTAAGATGGAAAATAACGGGTTTTTATTCACAAAAAAGAATTACCAACTAATGCTAATAGGCATTGCATTTATTGTGGTAGGGTTTGTTTTAATGTGGGGAGGCGGAGCCGAAGACGACACGAGTTTTAACCCAGAAATTTTTAACTTCAGACGTATTACACTAGCGCCAATATTTATTTTAGTTGGTTTTGTTATTGAGGGTTTTGCCATTATGTACAAGCCTAAAAAATAATTTAATGGGAATTATTGACGCAATCATTCTTGGTATAATTCAAGGATTAACGGAGTTTTTGCCCGTTAGTAGCAGTGGTCATTTAGAAATTGCTAAAGAATTACTAAACGTATCTGAGCAAAACCAAAACCTACTAATGACTATTGTGTTGCATGCTGCAACCGCTTTAAGCACCATTGTAATATTCAGAAAAGACATTGTTCAAATTATTGCAGGCTTGTTTCAATTTAAGTGGAATGAAGAAGCACAGTTTTCTATTAAAATTATTTTATCTATGATTCCTGCAGCAGTTGTAGGTTTGTTTTTTGAAGATGAAATTGAATCTTTATTTGGCGGTCAAATAATTTTAGTAGGCAGTATGTTACTGCTTACAGGTTTGTTGTTATTTTTAGCAGATAAAGCAGTAAAAACAGACAAAAAAGTAAGTATTTTTAATGCTGTTCTCATTGGTATAGCTCAAGCTATAGCCATTTTACCTGGAATATCTAGATCGGGAGCAACCATTTCTACTTCTGTTTTACTAGGAGTAGATAGAGAAAAAGCAGCACGCTTTTCGTTCTTAATGGTTGTGCCATTAATTTTAGGTAAAATGACGAAAGACATCTTAAGCGGAGATTTAAATTCGGACAGTTTGAACTTACCTCCCTTATTTTTTGGTTTTATTGCCGCTTTTATTACCGGTTTATTAGCCTGTAAATGGATGATACGATTGGTTAAAAAAAGTCAACTAAAATATTTCGCATACTATTGTTTGGTAATTGGAATACTCTCTATTGCCACTAAACTAGTGTAGGCTTTTTGAGCCAGCACGTATACAAGACATTTACTCTGCAGTACTGTTGCTTAATAATAAGGGCATTAAACTGCACTAGTTAGCTGTAAAACCTCATGCAAATACATTCTAATGGAATCTATAAAAAGGTGCAATCGTTACTAAATAAACCATGCAAAACTTAAAACTCGTAATCCAAACTGTTTAAGAGAGTTAATAAAGCGATCTGTTCAATAAAAAATAGAAACCTTAAAGCTCAAGTCTTGTTTAAAATAATTAAACTATATTGGTAGATGTTTTCTTTGTAATCATAAAAATATAGATGGATGAAATATACTTTTAGTTTAATTTTAAGTCTCTTTTTAAGCGTAAACATACAAGCTCAAATAGAGAAAAAAGCCTTATTTATAGGCAATAGTTATACGTACTTCAATCAATTACCCGAATTGGTTGAAGGAATTGCCAATGCAAAAGGAAACATCTTTAACCACCAAAGTCATACGCCTGGTGGCACAACTTTATCAACACATGCAAACAATGCTTCTGTACAAAACTTATTTAGCGCTTCGCAATGGGATTACGTTATTTTACAAGCCCAAAGCCAAGAACCCTCCTTTCACCCCAGCCAAGTAGCAAACGAGGTTTACCCGTACGCAAATAGTTTGTGCGAAAACATTCGAGGAGCAAATGCCTGTACAAAACCCGTTTTTTATATGACTTGGGGTAGAGAAAATGGCGATGCAAACAACTGTGGTATCTACTCTCCAATATGCACATACGAGGGGATGCAAGAACGCCTAGAAACATCTTATACGGAAATGGCCGACAACAACAACGCTCTTTTAGCTCCAGTTGGAACTGCTTGGAAAACCATTCGTTCTAACTTTCCTTCTATAAACCTCTATCATACAGACGGCTCACATCCCAGCATACAGGGGTCTTACTTAGCTGCCTGCGTATTTTATGCTGTTTTGTATAACGACAGTCCAGCGAGCAATTTTATGCCCGAAGACGACGATTTTACCCAAGAAGAAGCTCAAATTTTGCAAACGGTTGCTTACAATACTGTTCAAGAAGTAAATGTAAATTACACCACTATTGCTCAAGCTATGGCGAGCTATGAAATTATCGGAGACAGCTTACACTTGTTTAATGAAAGCACAAATTACAGTACCATTAGCTGGACAGGAATTAGCCAAAACATTGTCTCAGTTCTAGACACATTATCTATTTACATTGGCGACTATTCAGGTTCTTATGAAATTGATTTATGGGCTACAGACAATTGCAACGAATCTGTTTTCAATATTACACTTAACAATCTTACTATTCAAAACATAGAAAATTCAAAGCTTCTATTCCCTAATCCATCATCCGGTCTTTTAAACTTTCAATCATCTAAGCTAGAAGAAACTTCTGTTTCTATATTCAATACCTTAGGTGTTTGTGTATATAAAAACGAAAGAATGATTTCAAAAACATTAGACCTTTCTTCCTTTTCTGATGGAGTATATCTAGTAGAGATAAGCAGCAAAGATGGAATCAAAAAACAACTAAAATGGCTTAAGAAAAACTAAATTTCTCATTTTTTAAGGCATTCTTTTGTACTATCTTTGGGGCATGCAAGAAAAAATAATTATTAGTGGAATGGGGAGTATTTCTGCCATGGGAAGCTCAGCAAATGAAGTTTGGGACAATTACTGTTCTGCTACAACACGTATTACCTCTTGTTGCTTTAACTCTTGCGATACAGCTGTTGGAAAACTGTATACTAAGGAAGATGAGCTGGTTAAAAAGCTGCGCAAAGAAAATCCTCAATACAGAAGATTAGATAAAACGGTTTTGTTTTCAATTATTGCAGCAAGACAGGCAGCAAAACAAGCCAACTGGAGTACAGAAAAAAACATAAGCATCAACTTAGGATCGTCTAGAGGTGCCACGCAACTCTTCGAAAAGTACCATAAAAATTTTCTCGAAAACCAACACAAACATCTAAACCCAGTGGTTTCTCCAACAACAACCTTAGGGAATATAGCCTCTTGGCTAGCCTACGATTTGGGCAGTAAAGGAGCCAGTTTTTCTCATTCCATAACTTGTAGCACAGCACTACATTCTATACTAAATGCCGTGGCTTGGTTGCATGCCGGCATGGCAGCTAAATTTATGGCAGGTGGAGCTGAGGCTCCTTTAAGCGATTTTACCATTGCTCAAATGAGAGCCTTACGAATATATTCGGAAGAGAAGGGAGCTTTCCCATCACTCCCGCTAGAAAAAAACAAAAAAACCAACTCGCTTGTTTTAGGTGAAGCAGCAGCCGTATTTTGTTTGGAAAAAAATCACGGTCAGCTCAAGCTAGCCACCATTCAAGGCCTAGGGTTTTCTACAGAATTGATAGAACATAATGTATCCCTTTCTTCAGAAGCACAATGCCTTCAAGACTCCATGCAAATGGCTTTAAAAGAGGCAAACTTAACAACTGTAGACAGTATTGTTGTACATGCACCCGGAACCTTAAAAGGAGACCAAAGCGAATACAAAGCTATTCAGAATGTATTCGGGCAAAACCTGCCTCACATAATTTCTACTAAATACACCACTGGTCATACTTTTGGAGCTTCTGGTGCACTCAGTATAGAACTGGCTATTCTTATGCTAAAACACAACAAACTAATTAATTTTCCATACGAAAGTCTTAAATATGGAGAAAGAAAAGAGGTATCTAACGTTATGATAAATGCAACAGGATTCGGAGGCAATGCAGTAAGCATCATTTTATCAAAATAAAAAAGAGCTTAAAAAACAGAAAGCTTATATTTGAGCTGAATATTAAGAATACAGATGAAGGAGAATAGAAAAAATTGGACGAAAGAAGAAGTTTTAGAGCTTTACCAAAAACCTTTGCTTGAATTAGTTTTCGAAGCTGCCAAGGTACATAGAGAAAATCACGATCCTAAAGAAGTACAAGTAAGCACACTACTTTCTATAAAAACAGGCGGTTGCCCAGAAGATTGCGGCTACTGTCCGCAAGCTGCGCGATACCATACCGATATAGAGAAAAACGACTTAATGTCTGTACAGACAGTAAAAGCTCAAGCATTAAGAGCTCGAAGCTCTGGTTCCTCTAGAGTTTGTATGGGTGCTGCTTGGAGAAACGTAAAAGAAGGTTCCGAATTTGATCAGGTACTCGAAATGGTTCGAACGGTTAGAGACTTAGACATGGAAGTATGTTGTACATTGGGCATGCTTACCCAAGATCAGGCTCGAAGACTTTCTGATGCAGGACTTTACGCATACAACCACAATTTAGACACTTCTGAAGAACACTATAAAAAAGTAATTTCTACTCGAGGGTATGAAGATCGAATTGAAACTATTGGTAATGCACGCAAAGCAGGTTTAACCGTCTGTTCTGGTGGAATTATTGGAATGGGTGAGACCGTAGAAGACCGTGCCGCCATGTTGGTTACACTTTCCAATTTAAATCCTTATCCAGAATCTGTTCCTATAAATGCACTGGTAGCAGTAGAAGGAACTCCAATGGAAGAGCAAGAGCATATACCCATTTGGGATATGGTGCGAATGGTAGCAACAACTCGAATTGTACTTCCAACAACCACCGTGCGTCTGTCTGCAGGGAGAACACAAATGAACGACGAAGGCCAAGCTTTATGCTTTATGTCTGGAGCAGGCTCTATTTTTGCTGGCGATAAATTGCTAACTACGCCTAATCCAGATATAAATAAAGACATGGAATTGTTTAATACACTAGGTCTTGTTCCTCAAAAGGCCTACAAAAAAGGAAACAAACCTGAAGTAAACGAAAACTATAAAAACAGTAATGCTAGCGATCAAAAAATAAAATGGTCGAGACCTGCACATACTATAGATGCCAATGTTGCAGCAACTAAAAGTGCGAAAGAAAAACGTAAATTAGAAACTAAATCTTAAATAATTAATTATGAAAAAACTAATTCTTACAATTGCTTTATTAGGTTTTACCCTAAACAGTTCGGCTCAAGATTTTTCTTGGGGTCCTAAGGTAGGTATTGCCTTACCATCCATTAAACTTTCTGATGTAGAAGACGTAGAGTCTGGTATAGAAACCCTTAGACTTTTAGAAGAAGCCAACGCTAAAATAAGTGCTCACATTGGAGTCTTCGCTCGCATCTCTTTGCTTGGCTTTTATGTTCAGCCAGAAATTCTATTTAGCAGCTCTAAATCCGAAGTTGGATACAACTTACTTTTAGCTGGGCAAACAAACTACGAAAGTGTAGCTGGAGAAGTTCGACTAAACAAACTAGATATTCCGGTATTAGTAGGAAAGCGCTTTTTAAAAGTCTTTAGAGTAAATGCGGGGCCAGTATTTACTTTACCACTTAGTGAAGATATCAGTTTTAAGAGTTTATCTAGTACAGTAAGTGATGTAGAAACCAACTATAAATCAGCTACAGTGGGTGCTCAAATTGGTGCTGGTTTGGACTTGGCTTTTCTTACAGTAGATCTTCGTTACGAACTAGCACTACAATCTATATCCGAAGGGATTTCAGTTGGAGGTACAGAGTTTGCTGCAGACCAAAGAGTAAATCAATTCTTAATTTCTATTGGATATAAATTCTAAACTCATCTACTCCATATTTAATGCCTCTGACATGTCAGGGGCATTTTTTTGTTGGAGCAATTTAAACTTTAAGCACTGCAAATAAAAAGTTAGGATCTAATAGCTTATTTTTGTGTTCCTAAATAAAAGAGCATGTTACAAGTAGCATTTATTAGAGCCCATAAAGAAGAGGTAATTAAACGATTAGCCGTAAAGAATTTCGATGCCAAAGAAATCATCGAAGAACTCATCGTGTTAGACGAAAAAAGACGCAATACACAATCTGAAAATGACGCAATACTTTCAGAGTCCAACAAGTTATCAAAAGAAATTGGTCTACTATATAAGTCTGGAAATACAGAAGAAGCAACTGCAAAAAAAGCTGAAACTGCCGTACTAAAAGAAAAAACAAAAATTTTACACCTAATACTTAGCGAAACTCAAATTGCGCTAGAAAAAAAACTGGTGCAAATCCCAAATATTCCTCACGTATCTGTTCCAAAAGGAAACTCTGAGCAAGACAATGAAGTGGTAAGTCAAGAAGGAAGCATCCCTAATTTAGGCGTAAATGCAAAACCTCACTGGGAATTGGTTGCAGAAAAAAACATAATTGATTTTGAGTTGGGCGTAAAAATTACTGGAGCAGGTTTTCCGGTGTACCGTGGAAAAGGTGCGCGAATGCAACGCGCTTTAATAAACTACTTTTTAGATAAAAATACCGCTGCAGGTTATGAGGAAATCATGCCGCCCTTACTCGTTAATGAAGCTTCGGGATTTGGCACAGGTCAGTTGCCCGATAAAGAAGGCCAAATGTACCATGCAACAGAAGACAATTTGTACTTAATACCAACAGCTGAAGTTCCGGTTACAAACATCTTTAGAGATGTGATTGTAAAGAAAGATGAGCTGCCAATAAAATGTACCGCATATACACCTTGCTTTAGAAGAGAGGCAGGATCGTACGGAAAAGATGTGAGGGGTTTAAATCGATTGCATCAATTTGATAAAGTTGAAATTGTACAAATTCAACATCCAGACAAATCTTACCAAACACTTGATGTTATGGTAAAACACGTAGCAGACATTTTACGTGAACTAGGTTTGCCTTTTAGAATATTAAAACTTTGTGGAGGAGATTTAGGTTTTACATCTGCACTAACATTTGATTTTGAAGTATACTCTGCAGCACAAGAAAAATGGCTAGAGGTAAGTTCTGTATCCAACTTTGAAAGCTACCAGAGTAACCGATTGAAGCTGCGCTTTAAAGACGAGGACAAAAAAACACAGCTGTGTCATAGTTTAAACGGATCATCTTTAGCGCTACCTCGTATTATGGCTGCACTGCTAGAAAACTATCAAGATGCCGAAGGAATAAACATTCCAACAGTACTTGTACCTTATTGCGGTTTCGATAAAATCTAATACCTTAACCCAAGGTTTGAATTTGTTTATACGATGCTGAAAAATACGCTACACCTATTAATCTCTGTTTTGTTGCTGTCTTCATGTCAAGAAATCAACATTACAAAAGAAGTAAATTATACTTTACTTCTAGATTCTTTAGTGCAGCATCAAACAGCAGTGCTAAAAGAAATTGACACAACCAGTGTAAGAGTATGCATAGAAAAGAGCACTGAAAGACTGCAATTATTTGAACATAAAAATTTAGACATCTTTCAAAAACAATGGTTACACCACGACATAAATGCTTACAAAAAAATAAAAGAGAATTTTAAAGACTTTACGCCACAACTAGATCGTTTATCGAAGGATTTGGCTTTTTCGAAACAACAAATTGCAGCATTAAAAGAAGACTTAGTTCACAGGCATTTGAGAAAACATAAGTTTTCGTCGTACCTGGGTGAAGAACAAAAAATTCTTGGAAAATTGAATGTCTTGACTGAGAGTTTGAGAACCACCTTCACAACAAATTTAGCAAATTTCGATTCTTTAGAATCTCGATTATATGGAATATTTATACAGTTAAACGCTTTACAAAGTGAACATGAGATACGTACAGAAGATTAATTTACGCTTAGTAATTATACTGCTTTTCTTACCGATTGTACTTGCCGCTCAAAACAACAATCAAGCACAACTGGCAAATAAACTTGTTAAATCTGGGGCTTACCAAAAGGCAAGCGAGCTTTACGAAGTCTTATACAATACCCACAAATCAGCTAACTACTACCAAGGCTTACTAGATTGTTATTTGGCGCTATCTAAAATTGATTCAGCAGAAAACCTGGTAAAAAAATACAGTAAAAAACATTCAAAAAGCAGTTCTGTATTAGTCGATTACGCGCACATACACAGCTTAAAAGGTGAAACAAAAAAAGCCAGTAAAAAGTTTAACGATGTACTCAATCAGCTAAAAGAAAACACTCAGTTTGTTTCGATTACGGCTAGTAGGCTTTATAAATTTGAGCATTTCGACTATGCAATAGAAGCCTATAAAATTGGACTTCAAAGCCCAAACAAAACCAACTTTCGCTTTCAACTAGCCAAAATATATGGCCAGCAAGGAAATATTGAACTGATGTATGAGAATTACTTGGAGCTCATCGTTACAAACAAACAATACCTTCAAAGCATAAAAAATACGCTAAACCGAACAATAAATAATGACCCGGAAAATGAAAATAATCTATTATTAAAAGGAATCTTATTACGAAAAGTTCAGGAGACAGAAGATGAAAACTTAGCAGATCTACTGATCTGGTTGTTTATTCAAGAGAAGAATTTTGAAGCCGCTTTTGAACAAGAAAAAGCAATGGATAAGCGATTAAATCTAGATCAAAGAAAACTATTTGTACTTGCCTCAATATGTAGAAAAAACAAAGCCTTTGCTATAGCAGAAAGATCTTATGCATACATCATAGCATTAGGAACAGGCTCTCCATATTACTTAGACGCTCAAACCGCTTTACTCTCGGTAAAAAAAGAGCTGCTAGATGCACAGCCAAAAGCAAGCACCGAAGCCTGGCTTTTATTGGAACAAGAGTATTTAAAGAGCTTTTCAAGCCTAGGCAAGACGAGTTATACAATATTACAAATGAGAGATTTAGCCCAAATACAGGCTTTTAATCTTTACGACTTGTCGAAGGCATCGGCAACAATTACAGAAGCATTATCAATAAACACTGCCAGCAATGAAGATTTGGCGCAGTGCAAGCTAGTGTATGCAGACATACTTTTACTGCAAAACGAAATATGGGATGCAATTCTATATTATTCTCAAGTAGATAAAGCTTACAAACACGATGTTTTAGGGCATGAAGCAAAATTTAGAAGAGCCAAAATTTCTTACTACCAAGGCGATTTCGATTGGGCACAAGCACAACTAGATGTTCTTAAAAAATCTACGGCAAAACTCATAGCAAATAATGCGATGGAATTGTCCTTGCTTATACAAGACAATCTAAACATGGATACCACAACAGTAACTATGGAGATTTTTGCTCGAGCGGATTTACTGATCTATCAAAACAAGTTAGACCAAGCCTACCATACTTTTGACAGTATAATAATAAACTACCAGGGACATAGCTTGATAGATGAAGCGCTGTACAGGCAATATGAAATAAAAATGCAACAGGACAAAAAGCAAGATGCCAGCGAATTATTGGATCAGATAATAAGCTTCTTTTCTTTTGATATCTTAGCCGATGATGCAAAATTTGCTCAAGCTCAATTGCAAGAGTATTATTTTAAGAATACGGACAAAGCTACAGCCCTTTACCAAGATATAATTACAAACCACCAGGATAGTTTTTTCCTAACAGAATCGAGAAAACACTACCGAGAATTAAGCAAACAGTAAAATGATTATCTACAATGTTACCGTAAATATAGACGAGACTGTTCAGAAAGAATGGTTAGACTGGATGAACACTACACATATTGCAGCCGTGTTGAATACAGGTTTATTTACCGCTGCAAAATTGACAAGGGTTTTAGTAGAAGAGCAAATGGGTGGCCTAACCTACTCTATTCAATACACGTGCGAAAACAAGGCAAAATTAGAAAAATACAATGCTAATTTTGCCCCTATTTTGCAAAGAGAACACTCCAATAAGTTTGAGGGTAAATTTGTTGCCTTTCGAACTATTTTAGAAGTGGTAAGCGAATTTTAATATGAAAAGAGTACGAGCGAAAAAACACTTAGGACAGCACTTTCTTAAAGACCTGTCAATTGCTAGAGCCATAGTAGACGGCTTAAGTAAAGACGGATACACAGATGTGGTTGAAGTAGGTCCTGGGATGGGCGTTCTTACTCAATACCTATTAAAAAAAGAATTTACTACACACGTAATAGAACTCGATAGAGAATCGGTAAGCTACCTGCAAACAGAATATCCTGAACTTAGTCCACGCATTTACTCCACCGACTTTTTAAGCCTCGATTTAACAACACTCACAAAAGGTCAGTTTGCGCTTATAGGTAACTTTCCTTATAATATATCCTCACAAATTTTATTTAAAGCTTTAGAATACAAAGATCAGGTACCAGAAGTTGTAGGAATGTTTCAAAAAGAAGTAGCCGAACGTGTTGCCAGCGGTCCGGGGAATAAGAAATACGGAATTATTTCTGTTTTACTTCAAGCTTACTTCGATATAGAATATCTGTTTACGGTAAGCGCAGAAGTTTTTGATCCGCCTCCTAAGGTACAATCTGGCGTAATACGTTTGAGAAGAAACAAAAAAGAAAAGTTAGATTGCAACGAAAAGTTTTTTAAAAGAGTGGTAAAGCAGTCGTTTAGTCAAAGAAGAAAGACGCTTAGAAATTCTCTAAAACCGCTTATTGGTCAAAGTGGCTTTGAAGACCCATTGCTAACCCTAAGAGCAGAGCGATTGTCGGTAGAAGATTTTGTTTACCTAACCAATAAGCTCGAAAAAATTCAATTATGAAATTTGAATTAACCAAAGAGTTTATTCTCGACATAAAAGAACGCTTAGATCGAAAAGAGTATAAGCTCTTAAAGTCTGAACTATCTAAACTACATAACGTAGATATAGCAGAGCTTATAGAAGAGCTCGACGAAGAACAGGGTAAATTACTTTTTGAACTCTTCGAAGATGAAGATTCTGCAGAAATCTTGGTGGAACTTGATGATGAGTACAGAGAATTTGTACTCGAAGATTTAACTTCACAAGAAATTGCTGAAGAGCTTATAGAGAACTTAGATTCCGATGATGCTGCCGATATTATTGCAGATTTATCATTAGAGAAAAAGGCAGAAGTCTTATCTCTTATAGAAGACATAGAGCATGCCAGCGACATTGTAGATCTTCTGTCTTATCCAGAAAACACTGCTGGAGGTTTAATGGCAAAAGAACTTATACAAGTAAACGATAAATGGTCGGTATTACGATGTGTAAGAGAAATGCGCAAACAAGCTGAAGAAGTAGATAAAGTGTATACTATATATGTGGTAAACGATAACAATATTTTACTCGGAACCCTATCCTTAAAAAAGCTGCTTTTAACTTCCGAAAAAACATTTATTAAGAATGTTTACAACGAAAAAGTTATCTCTGTAAAAGCCAATTTTGACGATGAAGAAGTAGCAAATATTATGGACAAATACGACCTTATTGTATTGCCCGTAGTAGACGATTTAAATCGTTTGATTGGTAGAATTACCATAGACGATGTGGTAGATGTGATTAAAGAGGAAGCCATGGAGGATTACAATAAAGCCTCTGGGATTTCCGAACAAGTAGATTCCTCTGATAATATAGTAACCCTAACACGTGCTCGTTTACCCTGGTTAATAATTGGTTTGATGGGAGGAATAATGGGCGCACAGGTTATGGGGATTTTTGACATTCAAAACAATATAGAACTGGCCTTTTTTACCCCACTTATTGCTGCTATGGGAGGAAATGTTGGTGTGCAATCTGCTGCCATCATTGTACAAGGCTTAGCCAGTAATAGCTTAGGCATGGATACTTTAGGCCAACGATTATTTAAAGAACTTGGTGTTGCCATGTTAAATGGAATTATCTGTTCTGCACTTATTATGCTCATCACATTTGTATTAGGCTATCCTAGTACAATTTACTTTACGGTAAGTATTTCTTTGATGGCTGTAATTATATTTGCAGCTCTATTTGGCACTTTCATTCCCTTAGCGCTTAACAAGTATAAAATAGACCCTGCTTTAGCAACCGGCCCTTTTATTACAACGGTTAACGATGTACTTGGTTTGTTTATTTATTTTATGATTGGTAAATTGTTTTTAAACCTCTAATGAAAGTACTCTTTTTAGATAGTGTTCATCCTATATTAGAAAAAAGGTTAGTAAAACTAGGCTTTACGTGCGAGCACGACAGTACATCAAGTAGAGAGAATATTCTAAAAATTATACCTAAATACCATGGTTTGGTTATTAGATCGCGTACGCCATTAGACAAAGAGTTTCTTACACAAGCTTCACAATTAAAGTTTATAGCTCGTTCTGGAGCTGGACTCGAAAATATTGACCTTGTAATGGCCAAAAGCTTAGGCATAAATTTGTTTTCGGCACCAGAAGGCAACCGTCAAGCAGTGGGAGAACATGCTTTAGGAATGCTTTTGAGCTTGTTTAATAAGCTTTCTGAAGCAGATAAACAAATACGAAGTGGCACTTGGCTTAGAGAGGCTAATAGAGGTGTAGAGCTTGCAGGTAAAACAGTCGGAATTATTGGGTACGGTAATATGGGTAAGTCCTTTGCAAAATGCATCTCTGGTATAGGTTGTACTGTATTGGCTTTCGATACACATAAAAAATATTACTCCGATGTTTATGCAAGTGAGTCGACACTTCTAGAAATTCAAGAAAAGGCAGATATAATTAGCTTTCATACTCCCTATAACCCAAGCACGCATCATTACTTAAATCGAGACTTCATTTTAAATATGAGCAAGCCTTTTTACCTTTTAAATACCGCCAGAGGAAAGGTTGTCTGTACCGAAGATTTAGTTGAGGGTTTGAAAAGTGAGAAAATACTTGGTGCTTGTTTAGATGTTTTAGAATTTGAAAAAACAAGCTTTGAACTCATGATCGAAACAGAAGATTCTGATCCTTTTAACTATTTGATTAAATCCTCAAAAGTCTTGTTAAGTCCTCACGTAGCTGGTTGGACTCAAGAATCTTACGAAAAATTATCAGCAGTGCTTGCTAGTAAAATTGAAGAAAATTTACACTTAATTAAACCTTCACATTAAGGTGTTCTCTAAGCATACTACCAACATACATTAAGGCTAGTACAAGAAGCATAATTGCCATACCAGGTGCCAGTGCCAAGTAAGCTTTGTCTAAAATTATATACGAATAATGGTTTTTTATCATGGCTCCCCAAGACGGCATTGGAGCCTGTGCGCCAATTCCTAAAAAACTTAAGCCTGCTTCCATTAATATTGCAGAAGCAAAATTGGCTGCAGATATAACGATAATCGGACTCATTATATTTGGTAGTATATGACCAAACATAATTCTGAAATTGCCAAAACCTAGTACTTTTGCAGCCTGTACGTACTCCAATTGCTTGAGGCTTAAAACCTGCCCTCTAACAACACGAGCTACCTCCACCCACATGGTTAGGCCAACAGCTACAAAAACCTGCCAAAAACCTTTTCCTAGAGCTAAACTAATAGCTATAACCATAAGTAAGGTAGGAATAGACCATACAACATTTATTAGCCAAAGAATGCATTGATCGATCCATGAGCCATAAAAACCAGCAATTAATCCCAAGGTAATTCCTATAAGTAAGGAGATGAAAACAGAGATAAAACCGACGGCAAGAGAAATTCGGGTAGCAACAATTAAGCGACTTAAAAGATCTCGCCCATACTTATCCGTACCCAAATAATACGTTTGGGTAAATGCTAAGGTATTGCTCGTTGGATTGCTAAGTTGTGACCTAGGTAATACTTGAGCCAAATTAGAACCGTAAGGAATATACGAAACCAAGGAATCTTGAAGAGTATAGCTTCGGATAGGGATTGAGTTATACGATGGATAGGAACCAGAAACCAGCTGCTTGAAAAACGAAGCGGTACCGGTTTCTTTACTAGAAACTCTAAGAAAACTAATGGAAGTGCCAGGACTAAGCGTGCTTAGCTCTAGGTGCATCGAATTGGCATAAGGACTTTTATCTGGCACTATAAAGTAGGCGAATACTGCAAATAGTATACTCATGAGTATAATAAATGAGCCGAATACACCAGGCAGGTGCTTTTTAATAAAATTTACTTCCATAAGACTGGCTTAAAACTACAAAAATATGAAACGATAGAAGTGGCATTAGTCAAAAGTTTGGTTTTAGTAAACACCAAAATTATGAGAACTGATGAACGATAAAAGAGTATATTTAAAACTTATAAAAAAACACTAAGAAATAACTGTGCAGGAAGAGAAAATTATATTGGGAATAGATCCAGGAACAAGTATCATGGGATTTGGATTGGTACGACAAAAAGGTTCGAACTTCGAATTAATTATGATGGACGTCTTAATTTTAAATAAGCTAAAAGATCCCTATTTAAAACTTCAAAAAATATTTCAAAAAACACTGGCAATAATAGATCATTACCATCCAGATGAAGTTGCTTTAGAGGCTCCATTTTTTGGTAAGAATGTACAATCTATGTTAAAGTTAGGTAGAGCTCAGGGTGTGGCCATGGCAGCTGCACTACAAAGAGAAGTACCGGTAACTGAATACGCGCCTCTGAAAATTAAAAAAGCAATTACAGGAAGGGGAGCTGCTTCAAAAGAACAGGTTGCCGCTATGTTAATGCAAATGTTAAATATGAAAGAAATGCCAAAGTATTTAGACTCGACTGATGGATTAGCTGCAGCAGTATGTCATGGCTTGCAAAATGGGGCTATAAACACCGGAAATGGAAAATCTACCTGGGCTAGTTTTGTGAAAAACAATAAAGATAGAATAGGTTGATTGCTTACAGTTGTGCCTTTATTCTATTAGAAATGATAAGCATTTCACTTGAATCAATAGACATCTTAGGTGCGGCAAAATTGATGTCTTGAACCGTTTGGAGTGGTACTAAATGAATATGTGCATGAGGTACTTCTAAACCAATTACAGCTATTCCAACTCTTTTACAGGGCATGGCTAATTTTAAAGCCTTAGCCGTCTTTTTAGCAAAAAGCCACAGTTCTGTATAAGCAGTGTCAGATAAGTCGAATATCGAGTCTGTTTCGTCTTTAGGAATTACTAATACGTGACCTTTAGCTAAAGGAAACACATCCAAAAAAGCTAAATGATTCGCATCCTCAGCAATTTTATACGATGGGATTTCTCCAGATACTACCTTAGAAAAAATACTAGCCATTAGCGTGAAATATGTAGTATTTCAAATTTCATCAAACCGGCAGGAACTTCAATTTCTGCTACATCGCCAACTTTTTTACCTAACAAACCCGTTCCAATTGGTGAACTTATAGAAATTTTTCCGGATGTAACATCCGCTTCAGATTCGGCAACTAATGTAAAGGTCATCTCTTTTTTATTTGCCAAATTCAATATTTTAACAATAGAGAGTGCTAAAACTTTATCGGTATCTAACTGAGATTCGTCAATTATACGAGCACCAGCATACATACCTTCTAGCTTGGCAATTTTCATTTCCAACATACCTTGCGCTTCTTTAGCAGCATCGTATTCTGCATTTTCAGATAAATCGCCCTTATCTCTTGCCTCGGCTATTTGATTAGATATGTTGGGGCGTTCAACAAACTTTAATTGCTCTAATTCTTCTTTTAGCCTTTGTAAGCCTTCTTCAGTATAGTATGATATTGCAGACATAATAGTAATTTACATTAGTGAAACGCAAAAAGAAGATCCAATTGGATCCTCTTTTTGTATGATAAGCTCCCTTTAGGAGTTAAGTATTATAAGGTAATTCGAGCGCCTAAAGAAATAGGTGAGTCTAAAGGACTTGCAGTACGGTAAGAAAAGTCAAGTCCGAAGTTAGTTCCAGAGCTCAAAGGAATCTCAAAGGTAAAACCAAAGTTTAAGCCGGTAAATACAGTTGTACGTGTTTCAGTTTTGGTAATGCCATCTTCGTAAACATAACCTGTTCTTAACATGAAGTTCGTTTTGTAACCGTATTCTAAACCTAATCCATACTGATCTTTTGTAAACGAGTTAGACGTAAAATTACCAGCCAAAGTAAGACGCTGGTCTTGATCTATGTTGAAATCGTATGCACCACCAATGCTTAATAAGGAAGGCAATTCAAAAGCTTCTGGTCTTAGCTCATAAGTTTGATCGTATTCCTGACCAAATGCATCAGTATTTGTTAATTTAACTGAACTACCATCCCCTTCAAATTTCATTTTAGGCCCTACGTTTTTGAGCGAAACTCCAAATTTAATTTGACGATCTGCACCAGCTATGTATTGAATACCTGCGTCTAATGCGATAGCAGAAGCATTCATATCTGGAGTAGATTCCGATATCATTCGAACAGTTGCACCCCCAGAAATATTCTCGGTAAATTTCTTAGCATAAGAAAGTCCAATATTTAAAGATACAGGAGAGTACGTTGAATTTGTGCCATCGGGATTGCTTGCGGTGGTAATAGGAATATCTCCAAAACTAATGGATGAAATTGCCAATCCAATTACCGCATCGTCTGCTAGTGCTTTGGAAAAACCGAATGCATTAACCTGCATATCAAATAACCAAGAGGTAGAAGAGAATACAAACTCTACATTTTGAGTACCAGCTAAACCGGCAACGTTTATAAAAGTAGCTTCCAATCCTTGTACAGAGGCTGTATTTATACCACCCCAACCCGACGAACGCGCCCAAGGGTTTATGAGCAGTTCTGTAGCCCCAGCTTGTCCTGAACGTTGTTCGTTACCAGCTGTTGTAGTAAAACAAAGCGCTAACAAGCCTGTAAAGATAACAGGAAAGAGATGTTTGGTATATTTTTTCATAACCATAGTCGTATGAATTTTAGTCTTTATCAATTTTTTCTACTAGAATGAATCTAAGTCAATTGGACGAAGAGCACCGAACCATTTAAGAACTTTTTCTCCGTATTCTTTACCATCTACGTGAATAATGTATACACCTGAAGCAATGGCAATGTTGAAATTATTTTTCAAATCCCAATCCCAGCCGGAAACATTTGCTTCGCTGTCTAAATCAACTCGTCGAACTAGTGAACCGGAAACATTGTAAATAGAAATGGTACAGGTTTTAGGTAGGTTGGTAATTTTTACGTGCGCATCTATCTGACCCGTTTCGTAACTGGTAGTTCCGTAATATGGATTTGGAACCACTTTAATTAAATCCATAGCATCTTTAGCAACAGAGGCTACGTTTGTTTGAGTCATGATTGAATCTGTAGAGAACGTGTAAAGTGGATTCCCATCATTTACATCAGAAGGTATTTCTTCGCAATCCTCAGATACCTCATGATTATAATTCTCATACGACTTAGAAACTCTAATTTGAACTTCTATATCTCCATCAGAAACAGTAGTGTTTTGAGATGTTAAAGGAATGGATACCCATGCGATGTCTTTAAAAACCTTGGATTGATTTGCAAAAGAACTCATATTAATTAACCTAGCGTATTCAGGGTGATCTTCTTCATTGTCTCCGGCGTATTCGCTGTAAGCAACGTATAAATAATGACGGCCACCAAAAATAATAAAGGAGGAAGCGCTTTCGCCAAAAGTAGTTGAGGTAGGATTCCAAATCATATCGTTCCCATTATGGTTGGGTAAGGTGGTGGCTTCACCAAACATCATATTTAAACGGATACCTTTTTCTAAATCTAAGGCATAGCCAGGGAACCAAGAAAAACCGGTACTCGTACCACTTTCTACATTGCCCTCTTTGTCTACCGATGGCATAGACTTTAACTCAAGTCTAGTTATGGTGTCTCCCGTTTCAATAACAGGGACTCTAGTCCAAAGTGATTTGTCATCGGTATAAACAATATCAACTGAATTTAAAAGATTCATCTTACTTGGAAATCCAATACTAGGAGAATGCTCAAAAGGTACATCTGTTTTATCAAAACCTACTAATCTGTAGGGAGCCCACATACCGTTTAACACGTTTTCGTAAGTAGAATTAGCATCTTCCCATCCATTCTCTTCACTTCCCATATCAATACTGATAGGGGTTTCACCAGCACCTCCAGGAGTAGTAACATTACCAGATCTTATCCAGTTATTAGGTCGCATTAAAACAACACCATCATCATCTAAACCGAAACCTTCCTCATCAGGGACAAAATCTAACCAAGACGTACTGTTGTCTTTAATGAGTGTTGCACTTAAAAAACCGTTTGTACCGTCAGTGTCGTCTCCCGGGTTAATTCCATTTACAAGAGTAACGGATAAGCCCCAATCGGAAATAATTTGTTCAGTTTTGATACTCATGATGGTGTCCGAATTTACAGAAACACCTGTAGTTAGATTTGTTAAAACCCAAGTAGCATCATCATCAACAGAGCTGAGTTGGAAACTAAAATTTGTGTTTTCAGGAACGTTTAATGGATCGATAACCTTTATGTTAACTGGACCACCATCGGTAGCATAACCTGTACTTGTTACACAGTTGCCGCTAAGTATAGCAGTTTTAGTTTCAGTAGTAAACTGAAGTTCTAAGCCACCGTTACCAGACCCTTCTAAACGAGTTATTGGAGGAATGGTTCCGTAATCTGCGTTTTGAATAGTTCCGTTAGACTCTGCGGTTGTTAGATGTGGAATTGCAGTATATTGTCTAATGTTTTTACGTCCTGCTAAGAAAGGCTTCTTTTGTCCCTCAAAACTTGGCGCATAAATATCCTCAGCTACAGGAATTACATCTTGAGCGTATTGCAGGTATTCATTGTAACCATAAGCAATTGCTGTAAAATAATAAGTCCTGTTGTTTATTAGAGTTCTGTCTCCATCTGCAAATAAATCTTGTGTTACCACAAAGGAATGAACGATTCCTTCATTTGCCGCACCTAGAGTCATCTCTTTTGGAGTAACTGCATTATATTCTGGACTAAACTCAAAGTTTACAAGGTCTGCAATAGGTAAATCGGTGACATTCGAAGTAACAGCACCAGTGGCATCACGATAATTTTCAACGTCACATTGAAAAATCATTCTTGCCTTATCTACATCGTATACCTGAGAAGCAGTAACTGTTTCGTCTTTTAATTGAAAAATCTGGTAGCCTTCAAAAGTATACTCATCTCTGTAAGGAATGGTACCAGCTTCGTCGTAAAAGCCAGAAATATTAATTAAATCCTGTTCCAAATAATCCTCATTTGAGTTTTGATGATTGTTTGAAATGTTAGCAGCATTTGTAAGAGTAATAATAATTTTTTTATCTAGTTCTTGTAAGGTTAAATCGGGAGCATCTGGGCCATCGAGAACCTCAAAACAGATGTCAAACAATTTTTGAGCCTTATCATCAGCAATACGCATTAACTCTACAGACTCCCATGCGCCACCACTGGTTGCACGCGCCCAAACAACACCTGTTGTTATGGTATTTAAAGCTCCTGGCTCTAAGGTAAATGGACCAGCAGATTGTACAAATCTTCTATCCGCAGGTGCATTACCCGCTATTTGTTCTGTCCACGTATCAGCAAAAGATGGGTCGGTATCTCCAGGGAACATAAAGTTACATTCGGGAGCAGAAGGGTTTCTTCCATCCGTACCGTAAGTCATAGGCTTATTATCTAACCATCTACCTTGTAAATAATTGTAAAAATCTTGAGCAACGCCAGGATTTCCTGTTACGGACCCATCGTTGTTAAAGTACATAAATTTTGACATGATGATTTGCTCACCAGGCTCATCTACTATGCCGTCGGAATCGTTGTCGACACCATCACCTGCATCTGCTATAGGGCCTCTGAAAAAGTCTACGCCAATAGCAGGAGGATTTAAACCATAACCAGCTGCAGTTCCATCCTCTTCGTCGCCATTGTAACAATACCCTAAACCTCTAGAAACATCACAGCCAACATAATCGTCTTGATAATCTCCTAAATCTGGATCTACGTGAACACCAAAGTAGGCATTATTCAACGCATTATGAGAGCGATTGATAAGCTTATAATTGTAAAAAGTCATGTTATTGATCTCGTCGTTCGTAGAAAAAGCAAAAGCTTGCGCTTGAATTTCTAAACCAATAGGCTCAATAGAGGTAGATGCAGTATGCGACTCTCCTTTGTCATTGTAGACCCACCAAAGTGTTTGATCTCCAAAAAGCATGTCTGCTTCTTGACAATTGAAGGTGCCATCTAAATTGTACTCAGGATAATCTCCTATGGTAGGATCGTAGCTACCGTCGCCATTTACATCGCGAAAAGGAGCTAAGGTTTCAAGTGCATAAAAAGGATTTGTACCCACTATCTCATCTTCTCCTTCAAAAGAAGATCCTGCCTGATTGTCGTCTTCACGATTACCAGGGTAATCCAATATAGAGAGCGGTATGGAATAATCAGGAAATTCTAAGCTTTGATTTTCTGAGGTTGAATAAGCTAAAAATGCCTCTACTTCGGCTCTTGTAATTACATGGTGGTAATCGTACTTAGCACAAATAGCGGCCTCAGTAGTACCGTATTTACTGTTTAAATTTCCATCGGAGGTTAAACGCACGTTGTCGATTGGTCCAGGCCAAAAGTCATTACCCGACTGACGGTATGTTTGGGCAGCTACTTTTAACTGATCATCGTCGTCTAAACCACCAATCCAAAGAGAACCAGCAAACATAGAGTGCTTTCCGCTGTTCTTAGGGATTTCGTATTTACCGTCAGATAAATTCCACCACATATCGCCACCGTTAAGAATGGTGGTTCTAACATTATTAATGTCTAACTGCGTTTGGGCAGTACCGGCAGAACAGTTAAATGCTAAAGATTGAGTTGGAGTTGTAGCATCGCCACCAGTATAATTAACATTCTCTCTTGCTTGCGAACCTATCGTTAAGGTTGCAAAGAAAACGTACAGCGTATTTTTGATTGTCTTTTTCATATACATACAAATTTTTACCACGACTAAAAGTCTAGAGTTACACCTAAACGAACAGTTCTTGGACGCGTATAATTATTTGGATTATTTAACTTTAATGAGTATAAATCAGCAAAGGCGGTTGGATCGTTTTGATTTTGAATATCGCCAACACCCACAGCGGTATTAAGATAACCATCGTCGTCTGGATTACCCGTGTATTGGTATACCGTTACTATATTTTGAGTATTCAAAAGATTTTGTACTTGGAAATAAACATTCATTGAAGCAGACTTTTTAGTTTCTCCTTCACCCCAAGTAATGTCAAAACTCTTGTTAACTCTCATATCTAAACGGTACCTCCAAGGCAATCTAGATCCGTTAAGCGAGCCTTCAAGATTGGTTCGGTCATTTATTCCAAACATCGCTTCACGCGTTGTGTTTTGTTGTCTGGAAAATGGTGTACCGGAACCTGCAGTTGCCACTAAATTTACACCTGTATTTTCGAAGATTGCTTTACCATTTAGTAAAGGTCCGTTGTATTTATTGCCGGCACCGTAACGGAAATCTATACTTGCAGTTAAATTATGACGTTGGTCGTAATCTAAAGGAAGTGTAGTTCTTAAGTTAGGCTGGTTTGAGTTTACAATATCAACTCCAGAGGTTGAGGAAGAACCCGAACCATCGGCGTATTGAAGCGTATAGTTTGCATTGAAACTAACGTTCCTTGTTCTTCGCATTTCGTAAGCAACAGAAAGACCTTTTACCGTACCAAAATCGATATTACCAAAAGTAAAGTATTGCTTAGGATAAGCAAAAGCAACTTGAGTGTACTGAATCATGTCGCGCATTTCTCTGTAGAAAGCCGATATAGAAAGGGCGGAACTAGAAGATAAGGTTTGTTTGAAACCGAGCTCATAATCTGTAGTACGTTGAGATTTTAGATTTGGATTGTTAATGGTAGTCGCTGTTAGCTGAGCTAAGTAGAAATAATCGGTTGGATCCATTCTGTTTCTACTAGGACGTTGGGTTAGAACATCGTAATGCGCATAAAATATAGCTTCGTCTGAAATTGGGAAGTTAAAAGATATACGTGGCATAACCGTCACCTGTGGCTTATAATCTTCAAAGGCTCCGGCATCTAAACCAAAGTTTGATGGGTCGTTTTTAGCAGCACCTGGATCTTTTAACAAAGGTGTAACCCCTGTAGATTGATTTAGCACATTCGGATCTGTAATCGGAAGACCTTCTGCATTAAACCAGTCGTCACCATTTCTATAACCTGTTATTGCAGTAGCTGCTACTTCGGTATTTACATATACTACGTAGTCGTCTCCAATATTAGATGGGTGCGATCCAAATGAGCTTACCTCTCCAGCAGTACGAACTTCGTACACAGAATACTTGTCCTTTAACACTTCTTGATTGGCATCGTATCTATCTACACGAACCCCAATGTTAAATATTAAATCTTCAAAAGCAAATTTGTCTTGAATGTAACCAGAAACATAAATAGGTTGAAAAGCGGCCATGTCACGTTTGTATTCACCGTTCTCATCTTTATCTGTTAAGAACTCTTTCATCCCCGGTTGCACACCTTCAATTTTATTTCCTTTACTGTCGTATCCATACCAAGTAGAATAAAGTGAGCTTGGGTTTACAGTTATAAGCTCGTCGGCGGTAAACATAGTGATGTCTAAGTCAGAAGGAGTATAGGTATGAATGTCTACAACTTGGTAGTCGCTAATGCCGTGTGCGTCTCTAAAATTAGAAGCAAAACCAGTCATTTCATCAAAATTATAACTGTTTTGTTGTTCTACAAGTGTACCATTTTCGTTGGCAAACTCATAAACACCCTCGGACACACCGATGTATTTGTTTACCTGTTGCTGTGCTAAAGACCACAAACCTGTTGGAGCAACAAAATAATACCTGTCGTCTCTCTGTTCGTATTCAAATCCAAATTGAATGGCGTGATCTTTTATATCGGCAGATGCAGAACCTGTAAAACGGAACTGTGCATCTTTACTTTTAGTGTATCCATTGTATTGTCTTCCGGTATTATACCAAAGAGAATAAACATCTTCAGTACGATCTCCATTTACTGCTGCATTAAGACTAACAGCCTGTAAATTAGAAACATCTTGACCCTCTAAGTGATCGAAGTAAGACTGTGTGTAGTTTACAACGTAAGGGTTCAAATTAGAAGCCTCAAATGTATAGGTGTCTATCGAATTCTCTTGACTGCTAAAATTAAAGAAGCCTTCGTTGTTGAACACACCACCAACTTCAACAGTTGTGTCCATACCGCTTTCCAAGCGTACAATAATACTGTCTCCAAAATCCCAAGGCGTATCGAATTTAAGACTACGTTCTGGCGTAAACTTACCAACGTATCCGTAATTAAAGAACTTATCTTTATGATCTGAATCTTGTATCGTCTCGTTGTCTTGAGAGTAATCTACTTGTAAAGTAAAGAAGGCATTTTTTAAATTAGAAGAAGATTGTTCCTCATCTGAAGAACCAAAGCTTTGTTGTAAACGAGAGTAAATTCTCCACGAGTTTTCGATTCTTTCAGAATTGTTCTCAGAGTTAAATAAACTGTAGGTATAAATAAAGTCTCTGTATTTTGAATACGAAAAGTTACCACCTATACTTATATTAGTATTTTTACTAGGCTTAAAATCAATTTTACCTTGCATACTAGCGTTTATTCTGCCTACGTTTTGCTTGGCATCCACATGCTCTAGGTCATCCATAGTTATAAACTCAGAATTACGAAGCGCTAGTACGTTTGGTCCGTCGAAGCTTAAACTTAATGGGTTTTCTTGAAGGAACTCCATTTTAGAATCTTTCACCTTATACATTCCAATGGCGGAAGGATCCGGATCTTTCATGTTTTCGTACTCCCCAGATAAAAAGAAGCCCAATATGGAATTTCCTTCGGCGTTTTTCTTTAAAGGACCTGATAAGTTAAAACCTAAAAGGTTGTAACCAAAAGGATCAAGAGAATTTGACGTTACAGCCTCTACTCCACCAAAAAACTCGTTGGAAGGTCCACGAGTGGTAATACTAATTACACCACCCATTGCGTCTCCATAAGAAGCAGGCAAACCACCTGTAATTACAGTCATTTGTTGGATAGATGATTGGGGTAGTTTATTAGAAGCTCTTACTTTAACCCCATCTATATAGAAGAAGGTTGCATCAGAACGCGAACCACGTACATTTAAATCTCCACCTTCGTCTTCCTGATAAATACCAGCTGTTTGTGCAGCCACAGACTGAACATCACGGGTAGGTAAAGCAGTAATTTCGTCTTTTGTTTTGGTGGTACCTGTTTTATCTGGATCGATAAGGGGTACAACGTATTCAACAAGTTCAACCGTCCCTAAAACATCAGACTCTACATTAAGAGCTTTATTAACAAAAGTAATTTTGTTGGAGGTAATAAGAACGTCGGAAATTTCTTTGGTTGCGAAGCCAATAAACGAAATTTTTACCGTGTATCTACCTGGGTCTATTGGTTTGATGGTGTATTTTCCATCAAAATCGGCAACAGCTCCATTAATAACGGCTCCATTTAATTCGATCACAATATTTGCCATTGGTACGGGCTCTCCCGTATCAAATTCTGTGACTGTACCTTTTAAGGTACCTGATTGTGATTGGGCTATAGAATAAGTTGATATCCCTAGCAGGGCAATCACAGTAAGTAATTTTCGCAGCATAAACTTATATTTTAGTTTGCCTAGATGTTTTTTCAATCTGGTAAATATAGAGATAATTCATTGGCTATTCAAGTACTTTTTTAAAGTAATAGTCGTTGTACCTAAATTCTTTGTTGTTTTTTTGCAGTATGCGAAACAAACATTACTCAATATCAACTCTTTGTATGAAGCCCATAAATTTTCTTAGTCTTCTTCTAATAATCTGTTATTCTTGCAATAAAGACGGGTATGAATTCCCTTTCGCCAATGTTAACACTTTTTTATACCCTAATAATGTCGAGTTTAATGAATTGCAAGCTCCAGGAGGAAGTGCTTATATAGAGGGAGGCGTTAACGGAATATTGATATTTCATGATTATTCCGACACTTATTTTGCTTTTGATAGAGCCTGTACCAACGAGCCTCTAAACAGCTGCGAGCAGGTTTATTTAAATGTTGACCGATTAAATATTCTCTCGTGTTTTTGCTGCGATTCGGAGTACTTCATTTTTGATGGCTCAGTTATATTAGGTCCTGCAAACTACCCGTTGCACCGCTACAGAACTAGCTTTGATGGTGTAAAACTTAGGATTTTTAACTAAGCTTGAGCTTTACAGGACTGTATATTAAAAACAAAAAAGCGCCTTAGGGCGCTTTTTTGTTTTTTAATGTTTAAACTTTCACTAATTAATAACGGTAGTATTCTGGCTTGTATGGGCCCTCAACAGAAACACTGATGTAATCTGCTTGATCGTTACTTAAAACCTCAAGCTCTACACCCAATTTAGCTAAGTGTAACCGGGCTACCTTTTCATCTAAATGCTTAGGTAAAGTATATACTTTGTTTTCGTATTTATCAGAGTCCAACCAAAGCTCTAATTGAGCCAGTGTTTGATTGGTAAATGAATTGGACATGACAAAAGATGGATGACCTGTGGCGCAACCTAAATTTACCAAACGACCTTCGGCTAATAAAATAATATCTTTACCATTTATGGTATATTGATCAACCTGAGGTTTGATTTCTGTTTTTGTAGCACCGTGATTGGTATTTAACCAAGAAACATCAATTTCATTATCAAAGTGACCAATGTTACAAACAATAACCTTGTCTTTCATTGCCTCAAAATGACTTCCTACTATAATATCTTTATTTCCTGTAGTTGTAACAACAATGTCTGCTTCTTTTACAGCATCGTTCATTCTTTTAACTTCAAATCCTTCCATAGCAGCTTGTAAAGCACAAATAGGATCTATTTCAGTAACAATAACACGAGCTCCCGCAGCTTGAAGTGATTGTGCAGAACCTTTACCAACATCGCCATAACCTGCTACTACAGCAACTTTACCTGCAATCATTACATCGGTTGCTCTACGAATTCCGTCTATTAAAGACTCCCGACAACCGTATTTATTGTCAAACTTCGATTTCGTAACCGAATCGTTCACATTTATTGCCGGTATAACAAGTGTTCCATTCTTTTCTCTGGCATACAATCGATGCACTCCAGTAGTTGTTTCTTCAGACAGTCCTTTAATATCAGTAACTAATTCTGGAAATCTATCGAAAACCATGTTGGTTAAATCACCACCATCGTCTAAGATTAGGTTTAAGGCTTTTCCGTCTTTAAAAGAACGAAGTGTTTGTTCTATACACCAGTCAAACTCTTCCTCGTTCATTCCTTTCCAAGCATAAACAGAAATTCCTGCAGCGGCAATGGCAGCAGCGGCATGATCTTGAGTTGAAAAAATATTACAAGAAGACCAAGTAACATCTGCACCTAAAGCCACTAAGGTTTCAATTAAAACCGCTGTTTGTATCGTCATATGAAGACAACCTGCAATACGCGCACCTTTTAAGGGTTGTGTTTCTGCATATTCCTCGCGAAGTGACATTAAACCGGGCATTTCTGCCTCTGCTAAACGGATTTCTTTTCTTCCCCAATCTGCTAAGGAAATGTCTTTAACCTTGTACTGCGTTGCGCTCATAGTCTTGGTAATTATCTTGATACTAATTTAGAATGCAAATGTACAATAATAGTCTCGGTTATTGTAACCCAAATAGTCAAGAACAAAGAAGGTACATTAAAACTAATTTGATAAAGTACTTTATCAAAATAATCTTTTCTACAATCCATCAAAACCAACATAAACTAGACTTTGTTTTTCTTGCTTGCAGTAAGATGCTATATTTACCATTGTATATGAAACAGGTCTTTTACAAAAACACAAGCAATGGAAATCATCTTTATGTATGGAAGGTGTACTCTTGTGCGAATACTTTACTTGAGAAAATTACGCTTTCTAATAAGGAGCTAAAAGAGTTTAAAGTCTTAAAAAACAAAAAACGAAGGTTAGAATTTGTAGCTTGTAGACGTGCGCTGAAAAATATTTTTTCATGCGATCTTATTTTAAACCACCGCGAAACTGGACAACCTTATATTAAAGAAGCCGCACACCTTTCAATTTCTCACAGCCACCAATACATAGCCATAGCCTTTGGTACAGAAAATATTGGAGTAGATATTGAGCTGCCTCAACAAAAAATGCAACAGATTATCTCTCGTATCCTATCAACTAAAGAGTACCGTTTGTATCTAAAAAACCCCTCCAATGAACAGGCTTGCAAATTATGGGGAATTAAGGAGGCGGTTCTCAAATACGTTGGCGACAAAAATTTAAATTACCGAGACGATATACAGATCAGTCGAAACAATGTTTCTTACTTAGCTCATCAGTTTGTGGTTCAGCATGAAACTGTAGACGAGATGATTTTAACTTACGTTGCAAAAAAATAGCTCCTTTCTAGTTTATAAAAACTTATTTTTCTTCGCAGTCACAAGGATCGCTCATAAGCAAGTCTACTCCTTTTAACAATTCTCTATAGGCAACATGCTTGGAATACGGTAGAGCAATTCCTCTAATATCTACTTGTTTCAGTTTAGACAAACGCGTAAGCGCATCAGGTAAAACCTCAATATAATTATCCCATAAGTCCAATTGCTCTAACGATACCAATTGATCAATTGTATTGGGAATAAGCGCTATGTTATTTCTACTCAAATTTAGTATGTGTAAGCCAGAAAGAAAAGCTAGAGAATCTGGAATACAGTTAATTTTGTTTTTACTTAAGTCCAGTGTTTTTAAATTCGCAAACAAAAACAATTGATTTGGAAACTCATGTAACGACTTCCGCTTTAATTGAAGATGATAAACAAGTTCAGGGGTTTTTAAAGCAGTTTTTAAGTCCTTGTACATAACATTTTCTTGAGCAAATAAACTTAAAGGCAAGAGCAAAAGTAGGCAAAGCAACTTCATGATCTTAAAAGAAAGAGTTTGTCTTTTTCTAGCTGATTTTTTAGGGCTTCTAAATTTTCAAATTTCTTTTCTTTTCTAATCCAGCTTTCAAAAAATACCGTAATCTCTTCTCCATAGATATCGGAGTCGAAATCTACAATATGAACTTCAATTGTTTTTTCAACACCAGCTAAAGTTGGTCGAACTCCGATGTTTAACATTCCTAAATATTCTTTTTGGTGCATACATACGCGTACAGCGTAAACTCCATTTGCCGGAATTTGTTTGTGAGCATCAAGCACCTGAATGTTTGCTGTGGGAAATCCTATTTTATGACCTAAATTTTTTCCCCTTACCACTAATCCGGTAAGTTGAAATCGATGCCCTAAGTATTCTTTTGCAGTTTTTACATCTCCAGTATCTAGGGCTTGTCTAATCTTAGTAGAACTAACCGAAACTGCGTCTACATCTTGTGCAGAAATTTCTTCAACCTGAAAGCCGTAAAGAGGACCATACTCTTTTAGATGCTCAAAACTCCCCTCTCGGTTTCTTCCAAAATGATGATTGTATCCGATAACCAATCTCGATGTGCCAATTTTATTTACCAAGATGTCTCTCACAAACTCAACCGAAGACAAACGAGAAAACGCTCTAGAAAAAGGATGTATAATCAAATGATCTATACCTGCATTTCTTAAAAGTTCAATTTTTTCATTTTTTGTAGTAATCAACTTCAAATCGTTGTCCGAAAACAAAACTATGCGTGGATGTGGGGAAAAAGTTAAGAGTACGGTTTCTCCATCTACAGAATCGGCTATTTCTTTTAAGCGCTCAATAATTGTTAAATGCCCAACATGAACCCCGTCAAAGGTTCCAGTAGTTACTACTGCATTTTCAATTTTTTTAAACGCCTCTATACTAGGGTATATTTTCACAAATCAATATCTAAGGGCAGTATTGCCAGTAATTAAACGCTTTACAAATCGCACTCAATTATGCCCTCAAAATTAAGAAAATAAAAAAAGAGCGCACTATTATCTAATTAAATAAAAATCAGTAAATTTGCAGCCGTAAACGAGGATATTCATTTTCAACAAAATATATTTTACGATGTCAAAAAATATCGGAAAAATCGCCCAAGTAATTGGACCAGTTGTCGACATTAAGTTCAACAGCAGTGTAGCTGACTTACCAAAAATTTATGATGCGCTTGAAATCACCAGAAAAAATGGTGCTAAAGTTATCTTAGAGTGTCAACAACACATTGGAGAAGATACAGTTCGTGCCATTTCTATGGATTCGACAGATGGATTAAGTAGAGGAATGGAAGTTGTTGCTTCTGGCGCTCCTATCTTAATGCCAATTGGAGAAGAAATTAAAGGCCGTTTATTTAATGTAGTAGGAGATGCAATTGATGGAATCAAGCCTTTGAGTAAAGAAGGCGGATATCCAATACATCGCGATCCACCTAGATTTGAGGATTTATCTACATCTTCCGAAGTTTTATTTACCGGTATTAAGGTAATTGACCTTGTTGAGCCCTACTCTAAAGGGGGTAAAATTGGTTTGTTCGGTGGTGCTGGTGTTGGTAAAACTGTCTTAATTATGGAGTTGATAAACAACATAGCCAAAGGACATGACGGTATATCTGTATTTGCTGGTGTTGGAGAGCGTACGCGTGAAGGGAACGACTTGCTTCGTGAAATGATCGAATCTGGCGTTATCAAATACGGGAAAGAATTTGAGGAAGACATGGAAAAAGGTGGTTGGGATCTTACGAAAGTAGATCACAAAGAGCTTATAAACTCTCAAGCTACTTTAGTTTTTGGTCAAATGAACGAATCTCCGGGTTCTCGTGCTCGTGTTGCACTTTCTGGTTTAACACTTGCAGAATATTACCGAGATGGTGAAGGAGATGGTGCAGGACGCGACATCTTATTCTTTATTGATAATATTTTCCGTTTCACACAAGCGGGTTCTGAAGTTTCGGCACTGCTTGGACGTATGCCATCTGCAGTTGGATACCAACCAACCTTGGCTACTGAAATGGGAATGATGCAAGAACGTATTACCTCTACAAAAAACGGATCTATTACTTCTGTACAAGCGGTATATGTACCGGCAGATGATCTTACAGATCCTGCTCCGGCAACAACTTTTGCCCACTTGGATGCAACAACAGTATTGTCGCGTAAAATTGCAGAATTAGGTATTTACCCTGCGGTAGATCCTTTAGACTCTACCTCTCGTATTTTGAATCCAGAAGTTTTGGGTGCCAAGCACTACAAATGTGCTCAAGATGTAAAAGAAATTTTACAACGCTACAAAGAGCTACAAGATATTATTGCTATTTTAGGTATGGATGAACTGTCTGAAGAAGACAAACAAGCCGTATTACGTGCACGTCGTGTACAACGCTTCTTATCACAACCTTTCCACGTTGCAGAACAATTTACGGGACTTCCAGGAGTTTTGGTAAGCATAGAAGACACTATTAAAGGATTTAACATGATTCTTGATGGTGAATTAGATCACTTACCCGAAGCTGCTTTTAACCTAGTAGGAAATATTGAAGAAGCTATTGAAAAAGGTGCAAAAATTTTAGCAGAAGCTAAAGCTTAATTTTCACAAAATGTTAGTAGATATTATTACACCAGACGCAAAATTATTTTCTGGAGACATCCTTTCTATTGAACTTCCAGGAACAGATGGAAGTTTTGAGATCTTAAACAGTCACGCACCAATTATTTCTACTTTGGCGGCAGGTACTATAACCGTTTCTCTAAACAATGGTAAAACAGAGTCTTTCGAAGTTAGTGGTGGAGTGATCGAAACTCAAAAAAATACTATTATCGTTTTAGTCGACTAGGTTTTTTCGATTTAACTATTTAAGAGTCCCTTTTAGGGACTCTTTTTTTTTCTCCTTAATTCAATCTAAAGAACCCAAAAACACTCATTAAGTCTTTGATGATCGAATATTTTGCGTTATTCATTTAAGTGTATAAAATATATTTTGCTGGTCTTATAAATATCATCTTTTCAATACTATCTTTACAAAATGCTTAAAAGATTACATATAGAAGCCAAAATTATAGAAAAGCTAAACCAAAGAGCTTTATCCAAAAATCTGAGGCAACTGAATTTGAACAACAAAAGCATCGACTTTTGCTCGAATGATTACTTAGGGTTTTCTAAATCTTTGGGTATAAAAAGCGCTCAAACTTCTGGGGCAACTGGATCTAGACTCCTCAGTGGCAACTCTGAAAAATTTGAGAAATTAGAAGCTAAAATTGCAAAATTTCACCATGCAGAAACTGGGTTAATTTTTAATTCTGGCTACGATGCCAACATCGGTTTATTTTCTTGCATAGCAGATAAGGGCGATACCATTATATACGACCAATACATACATGCAAGCATACGAGATGGCATTCGCCTATCCAATGCACGCTCTTTTGCTTTTAAGCACAACAAACTAAGCGCTCTAGAAAAAAAATTAAAACAAGCCAGCGGAACCGTTTTGGTTGTTGTAGAATCTGTCTATTCTATGGATGGAGATCTGGCACCACTTGAGGCAATAATTGAACTTTGTGAAAAACACAATGCGCAAATAATCGTAGATGAAGCACATGCAACTGGAGTTGTTGGGGGAAAAGGCGAAGGTTTAGTGCAAAGTTTAAAATTAGAAACAAAAGTATTTGCTAGAGTACATACTTTTGGAAAAGCCTTAGGCTCACATGGAGCCATCATACTAGGTTCGGAAAATTTAAAACAGTATTTAACCAACTTTGCACACTCTTTTATTTACACTACAGCATTAAGCGAACATTGTTTAAATGCGGTAGAGAGTGCCTACACTAAACTGGAGCTTTCAAACAAAAATATTGGACAATTAAAACAAAACATTCGCCTATTTAAATCACTATTGCCAGAAAGTATAAGCAGTAAATTAGTGGAAAGCTCTAGTCCAATACAGTGCATTCTTTTACCTGGAAATGAAGAAATTAAAAGAGTAGAGCAGCAATTACAATTAAAAGGCATAAATATTAGAGCCATACTTCATCCAACAGTAGCCAAAGGAAGAGAACGACTCCGAATTTGTTTACACAGCTTTAATACCGAACAAGAAATTAAAGCAGCTGTAAAAAGCCTTGTAGAATTAATACCATGAAAACATACTTTATAACTGGAATAGGAACAGACGTTGGTAAAACAATTGCCGCTGCTTTAATCGTACAAGCACTAAAAGCTGATTATTGGAAACCTATACAAGCAGGAGACTTGGAAGCGAGCGACAGCTTAAAAGTAAAAAGTTTGATTGCTAATGAAATAACAAAATTCCATCCAGAAACTTATCAATTAAATCATGCCATGTCTCCGCATGCAGCCGCAGAAAGAGATCGTGTTCACATCGATATTTCAAATTTTGACATCCCAAAAACAAACAATCATTTAGTTATTGAAGGCGCTGGAGGCTTGTTAGTGCCACTTAACAGAACAAACACCATACTCGATCTTATTGAGCTATTAAATACTGAAGTAATTTTAGTTTCTAAGCATTATTTAGGTAGTATAAATCATACCTTAATGAGTGCAGCCCTGCTACAACAACGTAAAATAAAGGTTAAAGGAATTTTGTTTAATGGATTGGAAAATAAAGAAACAGAATCTATTATTAAAGAAATAACGGGTTTGGAAATACTCGGACGAATAGCGCCTATAGAAAGTCTAAATAAAACATCTATAGCAGCGCATGCATTAAAGTTAAAAAACATTTAGTTTAATCCGAATTCAAGAAGAATGAACATTCAAGAAAAGGATCAAAAATACATCTGGCACCCTTTCACTCAAATGAAAACAGCAGGAGCTGCGCTACCCATAGTTAAAGGAAAGGGCACCTTACTTATAGATGAAAAAGGGAATTCGTACATCGACGCTATTTCTTCATGGTGGGTAAATTTACACGGACACAGTCACCCTTATGTTGCCAAAAAAGTATATGCTCAAATGAAGCAATTAGCGCATGTTGTATTTGCGGGCTTCACCCACAGCCCAGCAGCAGATTTGTGCGAGAGATTATCGAAACACTTACCAAGCAACCAAGCAAAATTCTTTTTCTCTGGCGATGGTTCGTCGGCCGTTGAGATTGCATTGAAAATGAGTGTTCAGTATTGGAAAAATAAAGGCCAAAATAAAACAAGATTTGTAGCGATTGATGGAGCCTATCATGGAGAAACCTTTGGTGCTATGTCTGCGGGAGCTCGAAGTATTTTCTCAGCACCTTTTTCTGACTTATTATTTGAAACCTCCCACATTCCCTTTCCAAATGATGAGCTATTGTCTATGGAAAGCTTGAAAAAAGAAATTGCTAAAGGTGATGTTGCTGCGTTCATTTTTGAGCCACTTATTCAGGGCGCTGCAGGAATGCGAATGTACCCACCAGAAACACTAAACAAGCTACTTCAAATTTGTAACGCAGCAGGTGTATTGTGTATTGCCGATGAAGTTATGACGGGTTTTGGAAGAACAGGAACAACCTTCGCTGTTAACCAAGTAGAAGCAATGCCCGATTTTTTATGTATGTCTAAAGGATTATCGGGCGGCACACTTCCTATTTCGTTAACTACATGCAGCCAAAACATATACGATGCCTTTTTAGGAGAACACATTCAAAAAGCCTTTTTGCACGGCCACTCTTTTACTGGAAATCCTGTTGGCTGTATAGCTGCTCTAGCAAGTTTAGATTTATTAGAAAAAGAAGACTGCCAAAAAGCAATAAAAAACATCGCAAAAAGACACCGTATTTTTGCAGATAAAATAAGTTCCCTTAAAGTAATTAAAGACCTCAGGCAAACGGGTACAGTACTGGCTATAGAGTTAAAAGCCGAGTCTTCTGGTTATGCAAGCACATTACGACAAAGTTTGTATAACGATTTCTTAAGTCAAGGAGTGTTGTTAAGACCTCTTGGAAATGTTATCTACATACTGCCCCCTTACTGCATTACAGAAAAAGAACTTACCAAAGTATACGAGGTAATTGAAACAAAATTAAAAACCTTATGATTCCTCTTGATTGTAAGGTGAAAACAAAGTACAAAATCAATATTAAACTAGCTGCAGCTTTATTTTAAACTAATAAAACCTCTACTGACCTGATCTTATGGCTTCTACAGGATCTAGTTTGGAGGCAGAAATAGCTGGTATCATTCCAGAAACAATACCAATTACAACAGAAACCCAAAGGCCCATTACAATATTACTGGTGGAAAGGGAAACATCAAAATCAAAATAATAGCCAGCCAATAAAGTTCCGCTGTAAACAATAAGAAGCCCTACAATGCCTCCAATTAAACAAAGTAAAATTGCCTCGAACAAAAATTGTAATAAAATGAAATAATTTTTAGCTCCTATTGCCTTCTGAATTCCTATAATATTGGTTCGTTCCTTTACAGAAACAAACATAATGTTGGCAATTCCAAAACCACCCACCAATAGAGAAAAACCACCTATAACAATTCCAGCTAGATCGATTACGCTAAACATTAAATCTATACCCTTAGATATAATACTTGTTTCGTTTAAGGCAAAGTTGTCATCAGCTTTAGGGGATAAACGTCTAATCGAACGCATTACTCTTGTTAAATCGTCTTTAAGCTGAGCGTTACTAATACCCCGCTTTGCTTTTACCATAAACATTGGGTTGGTAGACTCGTTGTTTACTCGAATAAAGTTACGAGCAAACTTTACAGGAATCACAATATTGTCGTCATCGCTGTTGCCTATTATACTATCTCCTGCTTTTTCAAAAACACCAATAACTAGGGCTTTTTGCCCCATAAACTTAATATAATTTCCGAGCGGATTTTGGTTTGCAAAAAGTGTTTCTGATATGTTTGAACCGATAATAGCAACGGGCTTACCAGAGGAAGACTCTAAAAGTGAAAAGTATCTTCCGGAAGAAAGTTCAAAACCATATACATCTTGGTAGGAATGAGACACTGCCGCTACTCCAATACCATCTACATCATCCGATTCAAATTTTGCCGTTTTATTACCAGCACTAGCAACAAAAGTAACAGCCTCTGCCATTTCTAATCGTTGTTCTAAAAAAGTCAACTCGTTTAAGTTCGGAACGGGTCTTTGGTAATACTTCCACCAAGGATATTCTCCACCCATAGCCCAGGGCCATTTAGTTACAAAAACTACATTATCTCCTAGAGATTCTACACTTTTACGTATGTTTTTCTCTAAAGAATCAACCACAGCAAACACAGAAATAATTGCAAATATACCAATGGTTACCCCTAGTAAAGATAGTAATGTTCTGAGCTTATTTCCGACCAATGCTTGCAGCGCAAAACGAAAACTTTCTTGAAGAATTTTAAATAAAATCATATATCATAAATTAAAACAAAATAGCACTTACCATCGTATTCAGAACTTAGTCTCTGTTTAATCTAACTCTTCAGAGAGTAGTTTAAATTCTAAACGAGGCGACATTTTTTCGTACACAACTCGGTATACCGAATCGGTAATGGGCATCGAAACTCCAAATTCTTTGTTTATTTCTTTTATGCATTTAACAGCATAATATCCTTCGGCAATCATGTTCATATCCATTTGAGCCGCTTTCACAGAATACCCCTTACCGATGTAGGTTCCAAAGGTTCTATTCCGACTAAACTTAGAGTAGGCAGTAACCAATAAATCTCCCAAATAAGCAGAATCCTTTATGTCTCTATTTATAGGATGTACCGTATCTACAAAGCGCTGAATTTCTCTAATCGCATTAGAAATTAGCACCGAAAGGAAGTTGTCTCCATACCCAAGCCCATGAGCTATACCTGCTGCAACCGCAACTACATTCTTTAATACCGACGAGTATTCTGTACCATAAATATCATCTGATGTGGTCACTTTAATATAGGAACATCTTAACTGATTTGCCATAAAATCTGCAACAGCATTGTCTTCACAAGCAACAGTTAAATAAGAAAGTCGTTCCAGCGCAACTTCTTCTGCATGGCAGGGCCCTGTAATTACACCTATTTGGTTTAGAGGAACCTTATATTCACTTTGGATATATTCTCCAACAATTTGATTGAACTCTGGAATAATTCCTTTTACAGCAGAGAAAAAGGTCTTTTTACTCAAATCTAAATCCAAAGCATTTAACGTGGTGTGTAAAAAGGCAGAGGGTATCGCCAAAATAATAACATCTGCGCGCGCGCAAGTAGCCTTAAAGTCTGTGTTTACAGAGACCAAATCTGTATTAATTAAAGCCCCACTTAAGTAGTTAGGATTGTGCTGGGTTTCCATAATATGCTGTACAGCTACTTCATTTCGCATACACCATATTAATTCGTCAACATTAGTAGACAAAATTTTTACAATTGCGGTAGCCCAACTACCTCCACCTAATACGGCTATTTTTTTCTTCGAACTCATTTTATTTTTCTCTCAAATGAAAATCAACTTTAGCTTTTTCATCCATTAAAAGAATGAATGTTTCAATGAAAGAGATGATTTTTGATTCTGCCTCAAAGTTAATCTTTTCTACATCATCGCTCGGTTTATGATAATCGTCGTGTTTTCCTGTCCAAATATGAAGTGCTGGTACTCCAAAGGCATAAAATGGAGCGTGGTCGGATGGCCCGTCTTCTCGTTTTTTTAGTGTAAAAGGAAATGCCTTCCAATCGGTTTCTTTAATAAGTGGTTCCCACTTTAAAGAGCTACCAAGTCCTTCAATAGTAAGGGGCATGTCTTTTTCCATACGACCTATCATATCCATATTTACTAGGTAGTTTAGTTTTTCTAAAGCAATGGTAGGGTTGTTTACAAAATACCGAGAGCCTAAAAGACCCTTTTCTTCGCCAGAAAATGCTATAAATAAAAAATTGTTGTTTTCCTGTTTTTTGTTGTTTTTAAAATAATGAGCTAACTCAAGTACACCGGCAGTTCCGCTGGCATTATCATCTGCTCCATTGTGAATTTTTCTCGGCCCTTTGTATTTTGAGCCTTCACCTCCATAACCTAAATGATCGTAATGCCCACTAATTACAACGGTGTTGTCTGCATTGTTATTTATAAAACCAATTACATTATGGGCTTGCGCGCGCACTTCATACTGGTTAACCGATAAGGTCGCATTCTCAATATACTCTTCTGGTACTTTTGCAAAGGCAGAGCTCTTTAAAACCAACACTGGAATTCCAATGGATTCAATTTTTTTGTAATTGATATTGGGTAGTTTATATCCTTTTTGAGAAGTATACAAAAGAACAGCAACTGCACCTCTATTACGTGCCTCTACTACTCTACTCAATACATCAACGGTCTCTGTATTTAGAGCTTCTGGGTTTGCTAGGTCAATTTGAACTACGTAACCGTTCACCTCTAGGTCTAAGTTATCGTAATTGGAGTAGGAAGAGTCTGGTAAATGAATTCCGTAGGAAACTCCTAATACAGGAACATCAGTTACGGTTCCATTAGACGATAAACTAATAGGATAAAAATCATGATTCAACCTCATGAGTTTATTATTAATCGTTAATTTCGTTTTATTTGGCTTTTGTTTTACATTTTCAAAATATGAAAAAGCCTGAACAAATCCATCCGTTCCTTTTGGTTCTATACCAATTTCCAGCATTCTTGCTTTAATATAATCTCTTGCTTTAATTTCGCCCATGGTACCGGGTTCTCTTCCTTCCATTTGGTCACTAGCCAAGGCAGATACATCTTCAATCAGTCGTTTTACCGCTTTTTTATTTACTTTTCCGTTGTTTTGAGCAAAAGCACAAAGTGCGAAGAATAAACTAAAAATTAAACATCGATTTTTCATAGGTAATTTGTTTGCTTTCAAAAAGATAAGAGACTTTATGATACTCCCATAAAGAATGTTTTTGTTTTGAGATTTACTAGATAGGAGCCCAATTTAAGTCGAAAATCTATAAGTTAACGAGACAACAAGGTTTTAATTTTAGCTTACAATGATTTGTTCTAAAATTTCAATCTTTTTAATGCATTTGGTTTAGTAAGCTCTATTTGGATTGCCCTCAACGTAGTACATAAAAGCCTTATTAACTACTCGGTAACCTCCAGGTGTAGGATAATCGCCTGTAAAATACCAATCGCCTTTATGGTTTGGGCAAGCTTTATGTAGCTCGTCAATGCCTTGAAAAATAATTTCTACATCTGCTTTTATATCTTCTGGTCTGAGTAGCTCAACACATTTGGCTGAAATTTCTTCGGGTGTAAAAGGCTTGTAAATATTTTTAACACAATTCACTACCTCTTCAATTGGTACATTAAGTTGCGCTTTGCATTGATGGTAAACATCTGTAATAAGCGATTCTAAACCTCGATCTTTTAACAATTCGATGGCAGCCCTAAAAGCAACAAAGTCTCCTAAGCGTGCCATGTCAATCCCATAACAGTCTGGATAACGGATTTGAGGTGCAGATGAAACCACTACAATTTTCTTGGGATTTAGACGGTCAAGAATTCTAAAAATACTTTTTTTCAAGGTGGTACCTCTTACGATACTATCGTCAATAATAACCAAATTATCGTCTTTACTTACTTGTCCGTATGTTATGTCGTAAACATGACCTACTAGGCTGTCTCTATTACTATCGTCTGTAATAAATGTTCTTAATTTGGCGTCTTTAATCGCAATTTTCTCAATGCGCGGACTCACCGAAAAAATTTCTTTTATTTGATCGGTAGTAGGATTGTCTCCTAAATCAAGCACCAATTGTGCCTGTTTGTCTTTGTAGAGAAGTTCCAATCCTTTTACCATTCCGTAAAAAGAAGTTTCGGCTGTATTTGGAATAAAAGAAAACACCGTTTTCTTTAAATCTCCACCAATACTCTCCATAACTTTAGGGCACAAAAGTTTACCCAGCTCTTTTCGTTCTCTATAAATATCGGCATCGTTCCCTCTGGAAAAATAAATTCTTTCAAAAGAACAAGCTTTCTTTTGTAAAGGCTCTCTAACCATGTCCATACTTATACGCCCGTCTTTTTTTATAATTAAGGCGTGGCCTGGAGTAATTTCTGATATGGAGTCATCGGGGACATTCATAGCTGTTTGAATAACAGCGCGTTCGGAAGCCACTACAACTACCTCATCATCTTTATAATAAAACCCGGGGCGAATTCCCGAAGGATCTCTTAGAGCAAATGCATCACCATGGCCTGTTAAGCCACACATCACATAACCACCGTCCCATTTTTTTGCAGAATTTACAAGTACATCTTGAATGTTAATTTTCGAGGCAATAAACTTAGTCATGTCACGCTTATTACCAACCTGATCCTTATACTTATAATAAATTTCATCATTTGCCTCATCAAGAAAATGACCTATTTTCTCAAGTATAGTTACCGTATCGGATTTTTCTTTTGGGTGCTGTCCTAAATCAATAAGCTGGTTAAAGAGTTCGTCAACATTTGTCATGTTAAAATTTCCGGCCAACACTAAATTTCGGGTCATCCAATTGTTTTGACGTAAAAAGGGGTGGCAATGCTCTACACTGTTTCCGCCATAAGTTCCGTAACGTAAATGGCCTAAGAATAATTCTCCAGAAAAGGAGACGTTTTCTTTTAACCATTGCACATCCTGAATTTTACCTGGGTTTTTAGCTTCTACATCTTCAAATTTTTTGTTGATGTACGTAAATAAGTCTTGTACAGAATTTGCCTTATTAGAACGGTAACGAGAAATGTACCTTTTACCGGGCGCCACATCGAGTTTGATGTTTGCTAAACCAGCTCCATCCTGGCCTCTATTAACCTGCTTTTGCATAAGCAGGTACATTTTGTTTAAACCATAAAGCGAAGTGCCGTACTTTTTTTGGTAATACTCTAGTGGCTTTAGGAGGCGAATCATCGCAACTCCACACTCGTGTTTTAACTCGTCACTCATAAGGATTTAAGCAGTAGGTTTTGCCGGCAAGTTACAATAAAGTTTAGAGTTGTTTAGTGCTTGTTGCTCATTGTTATGAGATGATTTTTTACTGGAAACGGATAGGTTTAAAGCAATAACACTAAGCAGGTATCTAAAAAATAATCGTGTGTAAGAAGCTTAACTAAACTCTTCTTTACGCATGCCCAGCCAATCGAGTGCAGATTTACTTAGCAATTGTTCTTTTAGTGCTTCATCCCAGGGCATACTGTTTATAAGTTGTCCAGGTTTTAGTTCGCCTAAAGGAAATGGATAATCACTTCCTAAAGCGATTTTATCTGCGCCCATAACAGCTACTATATACTCCAACATTTTAGGGTCGTGTACTAAACTGTCTATGTAAAACTTTCCAATGTATTCTCTAGGATGCTTTTTGTTGTCTACGGCACACAGATCTGGCCGCACAACAAACCCGTGCGATACTCTACCTATTGTTGACGGAAAAGAGCCTCCACCATGAGCAAAGGCAACTCTTAACTTTGGAAGACGCTCAAAAACACCTCCAAAAATAAGCGAGCAAATAGCTCTGGAACTTTCGGCAGGCATTCCTACCAGCCATGGCAGCCAGTACTTATCCATCTGTTCTTTGGCCATCATATCCCAGGGGTGAACAAATACTGACATGTCTAATGCTTCACAAGCTTCAAAAATTGGAAAAAATTGCGCCTCATTCAAATTCAAATTATTTACATGAGTCCCAATTTGAATTCCTCTTAAGCCAATTTCTTTACAGCGCTTTAACTCTTTTATAGCTAGTGCTGTATTTTGCATTGGTACTGTTCCTAAACCAGCAAATCGTTTTGGGAATCGCTTTACGATACCTGCAATATGGTCGTTTAAAAAAACAGCTATTTCTAAAGTATCTTTTGGTTTTGCCCAATACGAAAACATAACTGGAACAGTAGACAAAACCTGTACATGAACTCCTTGGTCGTCACAATCTTCTATGCGTTTCTCCGCAGACCAACAATTGTCATCAACCTCGCGAAAAAACTTTTCATCCATCATCATTTTCGCGCAACAAGGCTTGTGGTGGTCTAAATTTATAAAGCCCCCATAGCCAAACTTCTCTTTAAAATTAGGAATGTCTTTTGGTAAAATGTGTGTATGAATATCTATTGTAAATATAGTTGTATTAGCCATAGTACTGTTTTATATAAAGCGGGTATCTATTTCCATTTCTGTTGCACACTTAGAGCAAGTTCTCAAGGATTTAGACTTGTAGAATTCTTTAAATCGAGGAAGGAAGTCTTTCTCAATGTTGGTTAATGAAAAATAAGTTTCATGTAATTTATGGTTGCACTGATCGCAGAACCAAAGTAAACCATCTTTGTCGTTGGTACCTTTTCTAACCTTTTCAATTACTAAGCCTACCGAGCCTTCGGACCGCATTGGAGAATGAGGGATTTTTGCAGGCAACAAAAACATTTCGCCTTCATTTATTGGTATGTCTACCGCCTTTCCGTCTTCTTGAATGCGAACATTAATATTTCCTTCTATTTGAAAAAACCACTCTTCGCTCTGGTTGTAATGATAATCTTTACGGGCATTTGGCCCGCCAACAATCATTACTATAAAATCTCCAGCCTTGTGGTATAGGTTTTTATTTCCAACGGGTGGCTTTAATAAATGGCGGTTTTCTGAAATCCATTTGGTTAAATTAAAAGGCTTTTGTATTGGCATATCATTCTAATTTTAAAGAACGAGCAAGTTAGTAATTTTGATGGAAGCTTTGCCAAAGGTGTATTTGGAATTTTTAATGGCCACTACAAAAACAAGAATACTATCTTTGGTTTTTATTAAATCGATAGCATTTTATCCTCACCCTTAAAACTCTCTTCCTAATGGGGAGAGAGAAGTTTCGAAAGAAGCAGGGTGAGGTTTTGCTTTTACGTGCTTTTTTTGACTTTCTTTATTTTGAATTATATACGAGAACGCTTTACTAATTACTTGCAACAATTCACTACTTTTGCTGCTCAAAATTAAACAATATGCTACGATCACATACTTGCGGAGAGCTAAATATTAGCAATTTAGAAACAGAAGTTACGCTAAGTGGCTGGGTGCAAAAATCTCGAGATTTGGGTGGAATGACCTTTGTAGATTTGCGCGATAGATACGGCATAACGCAGTTGGTTTTTAATATGGAAGCCAATAAGAATCTTTGTTTAGAGGCTCGCAAATTAGGGCGTGAATATGTAATACAGATCAAAGGAACTGTAATTGAGCGCAGCGCAAAAAACAAAAAAATTCCTACTGGAGAAATCGAAATTGAAATTGCGGAATTAAGCATTTTAAATTCTTCTAAAACCCCTCCATTTACAATAGAAGACAATACGGATGGCGGTGACGATTTAAGAATGAAGTACCGCTACTTAGATTTGCGTAGAAACCCGGTTCGCGAAAACATGATTTTAAGATCTAAAGTAGCTATAGAAACTCGTAAGTACTTAGCCGATTTAGATTTCATAGAAGTTGAAACCCCCGTTTTAATTAAATCTACACCCGAAGGAGCAAGAGATTTTGTGGTTCCAAGTAGAATGAACGAAGGGCAATTTTACGCTCTTCCGCAGTCTCCACAAACCTTTAAGCAGCTCTTAATGGTATCGGGTTTCGATAAATATTTTCAAATTGTAAAATGCTTTCGCGATGAAGATTTAAGAGCTGACAGACAGCCAGAGTTTACCCAAATAGACTGCGAAATGTCTTTTGTGGAGCAAGAAGACATCCTAAACACTTTCGAGAATTTAACCCGACACTTACTAAAGAAAGTGATTAATGTGGACTTGAAAGATTTTCCTAGAATGACTTTCGATGAGGCTATGAGGGATTACGGAAACGATAAACCAGACATTCGTTTCGATATGAAGTTAAAGGATTTAAACGCCGTTTCTCAAAACAAAGGATTTAAAGTGTTTGATGATGCTGAGTTGGTTTTGGCTATTAATGCCAAAGGTTGCAGTGGTTATACACGTAAACAAATAGATAAATTAACCGATTGGGTAAAGCGGCCTCAAATTGGAGCCAAGGGTTTAATCTACGTAAAATGCAATGAAGACGGATCTTACAAATCATCTGTAGATAAGTTTTTCAATCAAGAAGATTTAGCCCAGTGGGCAAAAGTAACGGATGCAAAAGCTGGAGACTTAATCTTAGTTTTAAGTGGCGAAGCCAATGCGGTGCGTAAACAAATGAGCGAATTACGTTTAGAAATGGGAGCTCAATTAGGTTTTAGAGATCCAAAAGTATTTGCGCCTCTTTGGGTTATCGATTTCCCCTTATTAGAGTGGGATGAGGAAACAGCTCGTTACCATGCAATGCACCACCCATTTACATCTCCAAAACCTGAAGATTTAAACAAGCTAGACACTGCACCAGGCGAGGTAAAAGCCAATGCCTACGATATGGTATTAAATGGATCTGAAATTGGTGGAGGATCCATCCGTATTCACGATAAAGATTTACAACAACTAATGTTTAAACACCTTGGTTTTACGAACGAAGAGGCACAAGAACAATTTGGGTTTTTAATGAACGCATTCGAATATGGAGCTCCACCACACGGTGGACTCGCTTTTGGTCTAGACAGGCTTTGCGCTATTATGGGTGGAGCTGAATCTATTAGAGACTTTATTGCTTTCCCTAAAAACAACTCTGGTAGAGATGTAATGATTGATGCGCCATCGAAAATTGATGAACTTCAGCTTAAAGAGTTGAGTTTGAAATTGAGGAATTAATAACAAAAAAAACAGCCCATTGGCTGTTTTTTTTTGATCTTTATTTTTAACAAAATAAGCAATACCTTGGCTAGAAATTACCAAAGCAATTAAAAATACACAATGAAAAGATCCTTCTTAACTATAGTCTTTGCTCTTAGCATCTCTGTGTTTGCTCAAGTAGAAATGCAGTATGCAAAAAGCAGCGATGAAAACCCTCGGTGGATACAATTAATGTATGGCCAAACTAAAGACGCTGGCTTAATTTCGGAGGCGTATAAGGCTTATTATAAAACACACCCTTTTGTAAAAAACAAACACACACAATATTATAAAAGATGGCAAAGAAGCCTGAGCAGAGCTAAGGCTAAACCAACGCAAAAATACATAGACAGGTCAACGTCAAACACTAAAGCTGCGGCATGGATTCCAAGAGGTCCTTTCGATTTCGACATCGATGCAGCCAGTAGATCCTACGCGCCTGGAGCGGCACATATTTACTGTATTGAGCAAGCGCTCTCCAATTCAGATGTAATTTATGCTGGAACAGCAACTGCTGGGTTTTGGCGTTCTAACGATAAGGGCGAAAATTGGTATTGTCTCTCTAAATCGCTTCCTGTTAGCTTCGTTTATGCGGTAGAGATTGACCCAGATAATGAAGATATTGTTTACTTCTCTGGAGCTGGAACACTTTACAAATCTACCGATGGAGGCTCGAGTCATACAGACATTGGTACAGGAGTATTTAATGCCGAAATAAGTATTAATGAAATCATGATTCACAATGGCAAACTCTGGGTAGCCTCAGATCAAGGTCTTTATTCGTCAACTAACAATGGCTCAACTTTTACACAAGAACAAACAGGAACATGGTTGGAAATGGAAGTGCATCCTACCAACAGCCAAGTAATTT